>PDWI01003614.1_pt1 | contig 26862 bp, 11 predicted proteins | sample 1430891 | NCBI WGS metagenome assembly PDWI01 (sample SAMN01162508, study PRJNA174530) | Oral metagenome, whole genome shotgun sequencing project. | biome: Marine environment; feature: Marine mammal; material: Swab sample of the gingival sulcus; isolation source: swab sample of gingival sulcus... | reverse complement strand
CAAAACACTTAGAAGCTTTGAAAGCTGCTGGAATTATGAATAATATTTCTAATCCAGAAAGACCAGTTTTGAGATACGAAATTTGGTTAATGCTTCAAAGAACAGCTGGTAAAGTTGTTGTAAAAGAAGGACCAGATACTGATCCTATGGCTTTGCTTAACTGTTTGTTAGATTCTTCTAAAACTACAGAAGATTGTATGGGGGAAACTAAAAAACCAGAACCAAAACCAGAACCAAAACCAGAAGAACCAACTATCGTTAAAAAAGGAGAAGTTTCAGTTAAATTAGCTAAATCTACTCCAGATGAAAGAATTCCTGTTGGAGTTTCTAGAGTACCTATGACAAAATTTGTTGTATCTGCTGGAAATGAAGATGTAAAACTTTACTCAATTACTGTTGATAATCTAGGTTTAGGTGATTCAAAAGAAATTGAAGAAGTTGCTATCTATAATGAAGATAATGTAGAAGTTTCTAAATCTACAAAAAACTTCGGTTCAAAAGAAGATATATCTATCAATTTTGTAAAAGGTCTTACAGTGAAAGCTAAAGGATCTGAAACATTTACAGTAGTTGCTAAAATAGATGCTGGTGACTCAACTTCTTATGGGTTGAAAGTTACAGAATTAAATTCTTCTGCTAAAGATATTGATGGATTGCCTGTAAAAGGAAATGTTATGGATACTATCAATGCAACAAACATTGCTAAAGTTAAAATTGATGGAGGAAATGAAGGTGGAAAATTAGAAGCTGGAGAAGAAAAAACATTAGCTTCATTCAAAGTTGAAGAACAAGATAAAGGAGATACAGAAGTTCTTTCTGTAAAATTGACTATTGATGGAGATGATGATGTTGAATTTGATAATTTGACATTATATGCTGATGGAAAAGAAGTAAAAGATGCTAAATTCGAAAGAAATGCAAAAGATGAACTTACTGTTACTATGGATTACGAAGTTAAACAAGACAAAAAAGTAGAATTCAAAGTAAAAGGTTCTGTGGTTGCATTATCTGATGATGCATTTAAATTTGTTATCGCTTCTGCAAATGACGTGTATGTTAAAGATGCAGACAAAGGATACAATGCAAAAGTTACTTTGAAAGGAGGAGACTCTGAAGAAGTATCTAATGATTGGAAAACTGAAGGAGCTGAAATTACTGCTTCATTCAAGAGAGCTGATAGAGATGAAATCAAAGATGATTCTGAAGATGTATTATTCGGAACTTTGACTTTGAAATCAAATGGAACTAATTATACATTAGAAGATTATGTAGTTAAAGTTACTGTTCCTACTGGTAAAAAAGTAAAAGAAATAGTATCTGATCTTAAACTAGGTAGCGCATCTTATGATAAAGTTACTGGTGATGATGGTGTTACTGCATCTTATAAATTTGATGAAATCGATCTTAGAGCTAATGAAACAGTTAAATTGCCTATTATCCTAGATATTGCTAAAGACTTGGATGATGGAATTACTGTTGACGTTGATGCTGATATTACTGGAAAATTAGTAAACGAAGATGAAGATGAAGATGTTAAATCTGCTGATTTCAACGGAACTTTCTCTTCTACAAACTTCTCTTCAAAGAAAATTACTATTGAAAAACCAACATTAACATTCTCTAAAAAAACATTGAAAAATAGAAACATTATTCTTGGAAATCAAGAAGAAGTTGTGTATAAAGCTAAGGTTTCTATTGGAGATGCTGATGATGTTGAATTGAAAGATATTGCGTTTACAGCTACTGTTGCTGGTGGAACTGCAGATCTTGATGAATTAATTCAAGGAGCTACATTGACTATTGGAGGAAAAGAATATTCTGAAGATGATATTTCAGCTACAAAAGTTAGTTTCTCATCTATTGGACACAAATTTGCTGCTGGTGAATCTAATGTAGATGTATTCCTTAATGTTACAATGAAATCAAAAGATGGATTTAATGGAAACATTAAGTTTACTCCTGTAAAAGTTGATTTTGATGCTGAAGATATGGATGGTGATGCTGTTAAATTAACAGTTACTGAAACTGCTGGTCCTGTTTTGACTCTTTCTGATCATGGAACTTTGACTATGTCAGTTTACACAGAAGATGAAAATGGAACAGTTGAATCTCAATCTGTAGAATTTGATAAATCAGTAGTTGCTGGTTCTGAAGCAAAAGTTGTTTTAGGAAAATTGAAATTGAAGGCAGAAAGAGAAAATATGAAAATCAAAGAATTGAAATTTGAAGGTGATGATGTTGCTGCAAAATTTGAAAATTCTGTAGTAGATTTCTCTTTAACTATCGGAGATAGTGAAGATCTTGGTGCTTACAAAACAGAAACAAGAACAGATGCAAACAAGATGACTCTAGTATTTGAAAATATTGATTACACTTTGGAAGAAGGAAAAATTCAATATGCTACTGTATATGCAAAAATTAAGAAATTAGATTTGGATGATTCTGCTACTGATTCTGCTGAATTAGGTGCTAAATTAGACAAAATGGGATTAGTTGCTGCAGAATATGAAGGAGTTGATTCTGGAGATGATGAAGGAGAAATAGTTGCAACTCTTCCAACAGGGAAAATGAAGAGTACAACAGTTTCTGCTTCAAATATTGCTAGCATGGAATTAGTAAAAGTTTCAAAAGCTCTTGTTGAATCAGAACAGGAAGTTGCTCAATTGAAAATTGTTGCTACAAAAACTGAAAATGTAGATGCTGATGGAGAAAAAATTTATCCATGGTTGAAAACATTAACAGCTGATAACTTTGAAATTGCTGGATCTAAAGGAGTTGCTGCAACTATTACTAAAATTGAAAAAGTTGGAGGATCTAAGGGAGCGCAAGCTCTTGGAGCTGATCTTACAGCATTAGGGGATGATGCAGAAATCAATGGAACTGTTACATACAAAATCTATGCTAATGTAACTGCTCTTGGTAATGCAGATGCTCCATATGTACAAGTTAAATTGAAAGATAAAACTGCTCCAGTATTTGCTCAATATGAAGGAGCTACTGAAACTGTTAAATTCTTCGTTCCAAAAGGAACTTCAAAAGATCAAACAGTTAATACTAAATAGTGGTTTATCTATAATATAAAAACGTATTCATTTATGTTTCTTACCTCGACGGATGTCGGGGTTTTTTTTTGTATTGGGAAAATAATTTCTCTCTATTTCCCCTTTAGTAAAGGAGAGTATTCCTTTTTTTACTTCACCTTTTGCTACCGTGTCCCGATTTAGCAGGAAAGAGATATTGAGGGGATTTGAGAACAGAAAAGATATTTGTAAATAAAGAAAACAAAAAAAATCTATTTGAAAAAGAATAAGGTTTAAATATAATAATCATCGCTACTACCAGTGAGTGATGTTTTATAAAATAGTTTTGATAAAAATATCATGTATAGAGAGAAATATTGGGAAATAAGAAAGCTAGGAATAGTAATAGTTATAATTTCATTTATGATGTTGTTCTGATGGAGTTTTGCAACATCATGAAATATTAGTGATGGTGGTAATGTAGATACTAATATTTGTATTGAAAGATCTATTCAGATGGTAGGATCTCATGCTTATATTGTAGGAGAAAACATAAATCTTATTCCTTCACAGATACTCAGTGGAGCTAAAATTTCTCATGTATTATACAAAGGGAAAGATAGTCTTGTAAAAAAAAAATGAGAAAATTTTACGTATATTACTCAAGATGCTGGTGAGTATCAATTACAAACAAGTTTATTGTTTTGATGATGTAAGTATGATATAATAACGTCAATTGAAGTGTATATTGATGTTGTAAATATTATTGGAAAGAGTAATAAAAAATTATTAGATCCTTATAAGAAGATTTTTGCAAAAAAGTCTGTTCTCATTAACACGATATCTTTAGAAGATGAATGATGAGAATGATTTGAAGAGAGACTAGAAAAAAATAGTAAAAAATTACAAAAAAGTAAAAATATTATTATTGTCTCTGATATGATAGATAAGGTATTATGAAATCTTATTCATAGTATATCAAATACAACTGCATTAAAGGAAAAAAATATTATTATCATTAATAAGATGAATAAAAATCTTCTGCAAAGAATTTTATCAAAATACAAAAAGAGTTTTGATGTAAATAAAATATTTATAACTGATCAGCAAAATTTCCTTAATATCATAGCAAATTTATCAAATGAAGAAAAACTTACAGCGAATGAATATGTAAATATTTTTTCTCTTTCGTCAGAAGAGAAGACAGCTTCTTATCTTTTTCTTTCTAGGGTAGTAGATATTTTGATTTATAACGGATTTCCTATAGAGATTATTAGTTTATTGCTATCTATTTCTTTGGCAGTTCTTGTAGTGAGTCTCTTTAGACAGGTAATAGGTTTTTCTATTTTCGGGTCATATATGCCTTTAATAGCTGGTCTATCAGTATATATTTTAGGAATATGGTCGAGTCTCATTTTATTTCTCTTTGCTTTTGTTGCCACAATAATGGTAAGAATTTTTACAAGAAGAGTGTATCTTTTATATAGTGCAAAAATATCGCTTTTGATTGGAATATATTTTATCTTGATATTTATAGGATTAGCATATTTTCACTCATTTCTGTCTACAATTGTTAATTTATCATTATTTTCTAATATCCTTATTATTTTCCCTATGGTATTGATTATCTTACTTTCAGAAAAAGTCTTTTATGAATGATTTAGTTTTTTATCAAAAGCACGACGAATATCTTTAATAGAGTTTATAGTGGTATCATATATTGTCTATATTATATTGAATGAAATAATAATAAAAAATTTTATGCTTTCATATCCTGAGATTATTATTATAATCATCATATTGATTATCTTAGTAGGGAGATTTACATGATTGCAATTATTAGAATACTTTCGTTTCTATTCATTATTGAAAAAAAATGATCAAGATGAGGAAGAGGAAGAATAAATAGCAATAAATAGTGATAAAAAATAATAAAAAAATGAAAAGGTGAGAAATATAAAATATTCTATATATTATGCTTTCATTTCTTTGTATAGTTTTTCTGCAGCAGCTTCTTGTGCCTTCTTTTTACTTGTCCCAAATCATTCACTTTTCTTTACATCAAAAACATAAATTTCAGATTTATAGATTTGATTATTGTTTTCTTGGCTATGAAGCGTTTCTTTGTATTCAGGAATAATCTTAAATTGTTTTTGAATGATTTCTTGAAGTTTTGTTTTATAACTTTTTGTGGAAGAATGAGAGATATGATCGATATGAGAATAAATATAACGAAGGATAAAATCTTCAGCGGTATTAGATCCCATATCAAGGAAAAAATATCCTATTAAAGATTCAAGGGCATCAGAAAGAATAGAATTTTTATTTCTTCCATTATTTTTTTCTTCTCCTTTGCTGACAAAGAGTTGTTTTCATAAATTAATTTCTCTCGCAACGGTTGCTAGGATGTCTTCTCTTACGAGGGCAATTTTATATAGACTCATTTTTGATTCTGCCCATTCAGGATGGTCAAGATAAAGATGTTTTGCGATAGTTGCTCCTAAAATAGCATCACCGAGAAACTCTAATCTTTCATTGTGTGGGAGACTATTATTATAATCAGCAGAAAAAGATTTGTGCAAAAAAGCGGTAATACACAAATCCTTATTTTTTATTTCTTTTGTAATACCAAGAGATTTAATATACTGTTCTAATCTCTCAAACTCACGATAAAGTGCTGATAATTTCATGATATAATTATATTTGATTGTAATATTTGATTGTAATATATACATTATTACCATATTTTACTGACTATACCTCAATGATTTCAATTTCAGCATCTTCTTTCTGTTGTTTCACTTTTTGAGAAACAATAAGATTTGTCCCTCCAACAAAGGTCACTATAATACCTACAACAGTAATAATATCTCCTATATACAATTGACTACTAGTATCATTGACTAATACTTGATGTCAAATGAGTAATACGACTAATCCTAAGATTATATTGAGAAGTTTTGCTTTTTTGAAATACATCGGTTTGATAGCATAACAGAGTAAGAAATATAAGAAAATTATTCCTAAAACAATATAACTTCCCAGATTCCAATATTCTGCAATTCATTCTTGAATAATTACAGTGTCTGCTTGAAATAAATATCCTAGATATACTAAAACAGCACTACTAAAAGTAAAAATTCCTAATCTTTTTATCCAATCCATAACTTTTATTATAAAATAAATGACACACTATATATAGTGTAGTAATTCTGATAAAATATGCAATATGATTTGAGTATATTATTAAGAAAGTTTTTCCTTAGTTATATTTATAGAGTAAGATATATTTTTCTTGTAGAAAAGTGTTTTTTTAATAATATTCACTACAAGAGTGAAAAAAGAGAATTTGATGTAAATAGACAGATGTTGTCATAAATATAACAAAAAATTTCAAAAAAATTATAATAAATTTAAAAATGCTCAAAAAAATATTCTAACCAAAAATAGAAAAGAAAAATAAAGTCAACAAGAAATAAAACAAAAAAGAGAAAAAAGGATGACAAAAGATATTTTGTATCAAAAAGCACTGAATACAAGATGAAGTTGTTACTTTCTATTTCATTAGTATATACTTTCCTTATAACCTATATGTATCCTCACAAAAAGAGCTAATTTTATTATATGCAGATATTCAAAGATATGAGAAACAAAACAACGAAAGTATTGCTATCTTTCCTCCTCTTGGTAGTGTTTTTGTTTAATCAAATTTTTTCATATCTTCCTTTTCTTAATTTGTCATCTTTTACTTCCCAAATTGCGGAAGCTAAGCCATCAACACATCCCTCTCCAGACAAAGTAAATATCGTCGCGGTCCTTGTCGATGATAGTCTGTATCCAAAGATAAAAAGCGAGGTCAGCCGATATGCAGATTATATCCAGAAATGAGGAAATAATGCAATAGCAAATGCAAAAGCCCTTGTTATTCCCATAAATATAAAAGAGATTACAGCACCTGATATTGTAAAGATTTTAGAAAATCTATATTTTGATGGATTGAAAGATCAACCAAGTATCCTAAAATGAGTTATTCTAGTATGAGATATTCCTTTTCCCGTAGTAGATGACAACGGATTTATTTTCCCGACGATATATCCTTATGTAGATTTTGAAAAACAAAAATTTATTCGAGATAATGATAAAAAATATTTTGTACCAAATGAGCAGACAGATTCGCAACCAGAGGTTTTTCATTGACTTATAAAATATAATACTGTTAGTGGATACACAAAGTTTTTTTCTAAAATAAAAAAATATGATAGCAATCCATCAGAATTTATAGGAAAAAATATTTGGTATGAAGATAGTATAGCAAACAAAAAATCTTATCTTGATGAAATTCAAAGTACTTATATAAATAATTGGATTTTTGCAGAAGATATTGCCTATCATAGATATACTAATCTTTTCTTAAAAATTATTCAAAAAATTAATGAAGGAGAACTATCAGGAATAGTAAATAATTTAGGAGTAAAATGAATGGATGGAGCATTGCAACAGACAGTTCAAAATGTTCCGACGCTAATGATCGCAAAGACATTAAAAGAATCTGGAATAAAACCATACAATATGCTGCGAAGTACAAAACTTCTCACGAGAATCAGAAACAATTTGAGATATGCTAATAGATGGATAGAACGTTATAAATGAAGAGATGGAAAAACAAAAGAGCGTCTCAATCGAGATTCTCATATCCAAAAAATAGCACTAAAAGATGAATTATTAGCACCATATAATAGTACAACAAATAACTTTTTTGTAGATCTCAATAATTATCTTGAAAAAGAAGTTAATGATAAGGTCGAAAAAGAACAATATTTTATGTATGTTCCCCTTCCTCTAGAGTATTTAGACTATGAAAGAGAATTGTTCAAAATACTATGGACAAAGATTACCACATGGAAAAAATATAATGCATATAAAAATTATTTTTTCTGAAAAAAAGCAAAGGATATTGATACTATCCAGGATGCTTCAATATATAGGTGAACATATAGAAATCTCAAATCTCTTGATGGTGTAAATATTGCAAGTATCCAGAAATCTCAAAACCCTGCTACTGATGTTAATATAGATTTATCGAAAAAATCTATAGGAGGATCTTATGATATCTTTTCTCAGCAAATAGAGGCAAATAGGGGATTTAATTATCTCAACGCAAAAAATGAATTAGAGATATATGAACAAGAGAAAGATGTCAAGGAAAATAAACGAAAGATGGTATGTAAAGGATTGAGAATAAAAGGGTTTTGTCTTTGACGATGGAAGTGGAAAAGAAATGGTGACTGTGATATCGATGACAAAAAAGAGCAAAAAGATTGTGAAAGTATCTATGATTTTGCCATGAGAAATTGGTGAGGGGCCTCATCCTTAAATATTAAGTCTGTACAAGAAAAAACATGGGGGAAACCGTATCATTATACAGGAGCAAAAATGAGTATTTTTGATATTGCTTGATCAATAGCTGTCAAAGATCCAGAATATTGAGCAAATTCTTTTAAAGTAATTCAAAATTTTACTAACTTTATTCAGGAGAAATTTTCAGGGAAGGGTAAATATACCTATCGTAAATTATGAAGTGAAAGTATGAGTGAAATATCTCCAGATTGAAATGCTTATTCTACGGAAATAGGAAGTGATATTCTAGTACCTAATACCTTACCAGAGGGGAATTTACACAAACATCCTTCGTTCAAAAAAACAATGCCATTGTGATATGATGTTACTAATTATTTTAAACTATTTCCAACAGTAGACAAAAAGGATAAACAATGAAAGGTTATCAAATTACAGAAAGGAGATGAAAATACCTGAAAAATATGGACATTTAAGACGATAGATTCTAGAATATATAATAGAAATACAGAAGCACAATACATTCAATGAAAAAAATATAAAGTATTTAAAAATAAAAATTCTCCACAGTATCAATTATATAAGAAACTTATCTTATTACAGCAAGATAAAATTAGTCAATATGATCCTAAGACATCATGATCATGATATCTAGCAAGGATTATAGAAGGATTATGAGATATAAAAAATCAAATACAACAAATAAATACTAATCTCAACAAAGTTCATAATTTTGATATAAAAAATATAGAAAATTATACAGGACAAAAACTTGTAGCGTTATGAGAAAAATGGAAGCATAGTGTTGCTATCGAAAAAGTAGAAGATACAAAAAAAGCAATAAAAGAATTGAAAGTATTGATAACCGAATTCGAAGAATACTTAGCTGATTTTTCTTTACGTATGATAAAAGATGCTTTGAGTAAATGAATTCAAGAATATGAAGCAACAAAAAAGGATAAAAAAATAGATCCATTGGAGAAGTGTGATCGTCAACCAGCAAATATCTATACCTATGCATCATACAAGAGGATAAGAAGAGAAATCTCAAATCCTTGAACCTATTCTGATCCTAATGGATATAATGAGTGTAATGGATATAAAATGCTTTCTCCTGTGAAAAGAGGGGTGTATGACATAGTATGTGGAAAGCTGAAAGATATAGAATCAATGAAAGAAGAATATATTTGTGAATGAAACCCCTGTATAATAGGACTAGATACCATTGACGAAGACCCATCAAGACCAGTTTTCTTAATGGGGGAATATGACTATAAAACAAAGGTATGTAAATATAAAGAAAATCTATTGAAGCCAAAAGTTGCACCCAATAAATGAGTGGATCATAAAGTTGTATTAGATATTCCTGAAAAAAAAGAACAATATAAAAAGTATCCTATATGGAAAAAATGGATAAATAAACGGAATAGTAATTTTGATATATTAAAGAGTAATCTAGAACAATTGCAAAAAAATTTACAAGAAGTTAAAAAGGTATATAATCAAATTCCTAATATAAATAACTCTAGTTTTTCTGAGAAGTTTTTATATCTCAAGAATAAATATAATTGTAGTGGAGAGTATGTATGAGTGTGTAGGAGCTTAATACAGCTTGATAAATTTGTAGCAGAAGATGGCGATAATATTAATAAATGAAAATCAGATCTTAATAATTTTTCAGTATCGTATGATGATAAAAAACAGTATTATGGAGTCTCAGTTCTAGATAAGTATATCAGTGGAGCTAAAAAAAAGTTTTTTTCAGAAACAAAAGAATTTAGAGAACAACTAAAAGATAAGACAGAAACGACAACTGATGGAGATATGCTTGGAGAAAATCTTCCAATGAATATCACTACTGCTGATAGGCCAATAGACTCTCCTAGATATCTTACTTTCCAAGGGATTGGATGAGATCTTGTAAAATTTATTTATCCTACTCTTTATAAAGTTGAGGTATTCAAAGAGAAAGACTGAATATTGATGTTGAAAACCCCAGAAGAGATTGAGCAATCAATGAGATCATATTTGAAAAAGAGTGTAAAAAAATATAATGAATATCTTATTAAGCAGCAGCAAAAAAAATCAGTATTCTATGGAAAAAATGCTAAAGCTTTTGATATGTTAGAAACGTTACAAAAGTTATCGTCACCGAAAAGTCCTCGTTCTTATAAACTTTTTTCAGAAGATTATCTTATTAAGAAACTTGAACAAAGAATCCAGAAAACCCCTGCATTCAAAGATGATTTGAAAAAAAACAGGCCACTATTATTAGTCGCAAAAATGTTATGGTATCAAAATCTTCCACGAAAAGAAAAACATACCTCTTCAAATATATGGAAAGATATTAAATTTGCATTATCAGATTTTAATATCAATAATAAAATACAGCATACAGTATCAGAATATCTCAAAAGAGATAATTACCAAGGGAAGATGCTAACTCCATGATATAAAAAGGACTGATATGAAGTAGCATATATCAATTCTGATGGAGATGATTATATTAGGACAGAAAAAAATATAGATACAAGTCGTATAGAAGAACAGATGCATGCATATCAAAATATAGAAACAATAAATTTTGGTGATAGTATCTATGATCAACAAGATCAAGATCTTGAAATTACTGAGCAATGTGTAAAAGATGAACAAGGAGCTTTGTTGATAGATATGAAAGATATGTCTTCTCCTCGGTTAAAGGCATTCGAATGTTGGCTAGAAAAGACATTAAATAGTCCATTTGAACTTGAAGTTTCACGACCATCAGGAGTAGATTGACTTACTATTGATTCTTTTAAGAATTTCTGAAAATCTTTTGCTCAGCCATTAGTTGATGACGTAAAAAAAACTTTATCAATGAATCAAAGAAAATGGAAGGCTCTCTGAGTTTCATATGAAAATAATGAAATATTAAAATTATTACCTGAAAGTCAATCCAAAAAATTAGAAGAAATGTATGCTGCAATCCAACCAAAACTTACCAATACTTCCGTTTTTCTAGATGACCCAACATCAGAATTAATAATTTCTTCTACGAAAGCATTATGACCTATAAAATTTACCATTAGTTCTGTTGGTGAACTTGAGTTAAAGATAAAAAAATGAGAAAAGTCTGAATGGAATACTATCTGAGAAAAAAATCCATTAGTAGTATTATTTGATCCAATTCATGAAAAGAAATTTCAACTTTCTGCTATTCCTGGTCCAGTAGGATATAATGTTATAACCATAGAAATGTGTCATCAGAAAATAGGGAAATGTTTGAAAAAAACATTGAAATTTCACACCGTTCCAGGAAAACTAGAAAAAATTAAATTAAGTTCCCCAGATAAAAAGATTCTTGCATGATCTACAAGTAAAATAGCGATACAATGAACAGATAAATATTGAAATAATGTGGGACAATTAATAGGAAATTATTTCTTGATATCCTCAAATATTGGAAAATTTGGTATAAGAGCTCCGACAGAAAATCCGTTGAGATTTAGTGATTTTAGAGAACAAGTATTACGTTATTCTGTTCCAAAATCTGCAGCGGGTTCTGTGGCAAAATTGATGGTGAAAGATAAATTGACAAACAAAATATACGATACCGAGCAGATAAAAATAGTAGAAGGAAAATTAAATATTGATTTTTGGTGAAAAAAATGGAACACCTTGCAAAAGGCTCCAAAATTTGAGATTCCGCTTTCAAAAATCTGAAATTATATCTATCATGATAATGATACAGTTCAACAATTAAAGTATAATATATTGCCTAAAGTATCTATCCAGCTTACAGACATCAATGGACAAAAATTGACAATGAGTAATACTATTACCATTACAACAAAAAATAAAATTTTATCACCAGGAACAATAGTTACGAGAGCACAACAAATACGGAAAGACGGAAAGAAACAGAAAAAGAAAAAATATCATTTTCTCAAAAAAAATAGTTTTATACTCAAAGATGGAAAACTTGAAGTGTATTTCCTTCCTAGCCTCAAAGCAGGTCAAGAAATCATTACTATAAATATTCCATGAGTCTTTACTCATAATATTCCAATAAATATTCTTCCGTGAAAACCAACACAAACATTTATTAGTTTTGATAAAAGATCTATTTTCCCTTGAGAATCTTTTAATGCGTATGTGAGTATAAAAGATCAGTGGGGTAATCTGTTAGATAAAGAAGATACAGGTAATCTTTCCTTTTCAACTATTGGATTAAAGATTCTTGATAAAAAGAAGATAACAGGAGGACTTCAACTTACGATGACAGATACATGATGATGAGAATGAACATTGATTACAAGATTAAAAAATATTCCTATTACACAGCAAAGACCAGCAATCAAAAAAATTGTTGTGAAGCATACCTATCTTCCTAAGAAAAATCTCAATGTAATGTACCTTAATCTTTTTGGTTCAGATCGGGGAAATCAACGAGGATATTTTTCTGAAAATAAAACTGTTGTTAATCAAATGATGGATGAATCTGAAAAAGTTTTAGCAACAACAACATTGTTAACTAAGCCAGAAAATATAAAAAGGAAAGTTTGGAGTATAGAAAAAAATTCTCAAATTCATGGTGGAGAACATCCAGTAGAAATGACAATAAAAAACAACAATATTGTATACACAATAGGAGATATTGCAACGCTTAGTAATATAAGCAAAGATTTTCATATCCAGCAAATACAAAATATCCAGCAGATAGCAAAAAATAATACATTATATTATATTCCAAATTCGCTAGATAGTATCATTACAGAGAATGCTGTAAAGAGTAAAAATAATGAAGAATATATCATGCTAAACGGAGAGAAAATATTTTCTCTCAAAGACTGATGAGCAGAAGGAGTACGTATTTATTCAAGTTATTCAGAATGAAATTATACAATATTTAATGTATTAAAAGATGAAGTTTCAATAGGGAAATTTATTCTATTTGCATCACAGATAGACAAGTGGAAAATTGAGATAAGATCTTCGAGATATCAAATATATCCTTTGCGATGAAAATGATCTACTAATGCATATGATGGGGTAGGAATTTTTGATATGGATAGTGTATATCAGCCAAGTATAAAATTATATGATAGTATAGAAGATAGTGAAGATAGCAAAAAAGAAATTTGATTTTGACCAACCTTCAAAAATATCACTAATTTTGGTGCTGGTCTTTCTGTAGGAGCTGCAACCGTGCCATTTTCATCCGAATTTCTTATTAATATCGGAGATCCTCTTATCAGGAGAATAGATAACAATATTCCTTTAAAAACAATTACTTCATTTGGAAGACACAAAGAAATAGATTATAGTTGAGGAATAGGTAATATCATCAAATCCTTCCCAGAAAAGAGAATAAAAGAAACTTTTGTAGCAGATTTTGATAATGATTGAGAGCAAGATATTATTATTTTATTTAATGATTCTTCTATTAGACGATTAAAAAAATATGCCTCTTTTCATGATTACCAAGATATGGGAGAATTAATGAGAATTTCAGAATGAATAAAAAAAATAGTCCTTTGAAATACAAATGGAGATAACTATCCTGATATTCTTATATTTACAAAAAGTAATAAGATTAGAGTATATACGAATGATCATGGAATAATAGATGTCGATGGTGTTCCTGTATGTTTGAATATTAATACAGAAGAAAATAAGAAAACAGAAACACCACAACAAATAGATACCTATCAGTTATTCTTTGAGGATATGGATAGAGATGGGAATATAGACATTCTCACGTATGATCATGCAGGATTTATAAAAATCACGTATGGGTGAAAAAATAGTTATGTTTCAAAAGATAGATATCAGTGTGATCCTGATTGGTATGAAAGAGTAAACAAAAATACCAAGATATTAAAAAAATTTTGAGTTACGATTGATACGCACAAAAAAATTGTTGATGATACTATTATTAGACGACAAGGATTGACAACACAACAGCAATGAAATACAGAAAAAATACCATCAAAAGATCTTGGTATTGATACAAGTGCTTTACAGAAATATTTTGATAATGGGAATAAAAAACCAAATGCTGAACAAATAAATGATATTGTATCAAAAAATTTAAAATTTGATGCTAATGTAGCAATAGAAAAGTATACAGAAAATATTAGGCCAATACTAAAAAATCAATTAGGGATTAAACCATTTTATGAAAAATGAGCTTGAAATATCTGATATCTCAAATTACGAGATCTGAAAGCTTATGATCCTGTAAAAGCATACAAGCAATATATAACATCATCTTCAATACTAAAAAAATGAGATAAAATTCAAGTAAAGGTTACGATACAGGCAAAAAAAGATTTTGTCGGAACATATTCAGATACTATAAAATGACCTCGAAAGATAAGAACAAGTAAGGATGGAAGCATATCGAGATTTGCTTTTGATAAAAATACAGTATCACAACAGCAAGTAGATAATTTAAAAATTCATTGGAATATGGATACGATGAATTATATTATAGATAATATCAAGCTTGCTGCTGGAAAGAAATTAGTTTGGATATATGAATTAGAGTATATATGAACAGGATCTCCTGTGAAGATAAAAGTAAAAGATATTGACGGTGCTGGATATAAAGATATTGATCTGATGTTGGCACAGTATAGACTAGATGATTTGCCAGATATTCTTATTGTTCCACAGGATGGATGCGTAAAAAAACAAAATATACTCTTTAATAATACACTAAAAAAACATAGATCTTATGATGATAAGACTATTGATATTCAAAAATATATGGAAAAACAACAACAAAAGAAACTTGCAGAACAAAAAAAGATAGAGGAACGTAACAGAGAAAATATCTCTAGGAAACTTACAAAAAGGAATTTTTGAGGTGTGATGGAACCAATGGAAACATGGCAAGATTTTGGATTTAGTTCAGAAGAGTTTACATTAGAAAATATTTTTGAAAATGGAGAAATAGATATTTCTAGTACATCAGATCTTGCCGCATGAGCAATTGACGGCATGTTACTAGATAGTGTAGAAAAAGTAGATAAATTTATGGATGGACTTTGCAACGGATTTGGACAATGAGGGGGAGGTATTCCATTGCCATTCAATCAAGCATTTTTAGCACCATGAAACTATCATCTCTTTGGATGTTATGATTTACCTCCAGTGACAAAAGTATTATGAAAATGATGGCCAGCACTGAGTATGCCAGGGAATTGGCCTTTACCATGGGGATGATATATCCCTGCCCCAAATATTTTTTGATTTCCTTTTAGATGAGTAGGAGATTGACATCTATGATGACCTAAACAGGGACCATATTCTTCATTATTTAGATTATATATGATCCCAACACTTACAGCAAAAATGGCGGTAGGAATGTGTTTTGGTCCATACGGAGTAGGGATGAGCCTTCCTAGTCCTATAGGAGATATGTGAGGAAATTGTATTGTTACAATGTTATGATGATGAGAGAAGAAATCACTTGATAACGTAGATCATGATGGTTCTCAATGAGCAACAAATCAAAGGATAGATAGTTATCTAAGTGATTTATCTACCTGTAAAGTAAATCCTCCTAAAATAATATGATGATATCGTGCATCGCCATTTGGTCTTATCGAAGGGAAAGTGAGTGGTTGATATCATTCATATATTCCACAAGATTCTTATATGTGAGGAATGTTTCAATTTGATATTAATCCGATTATAAACAATAATAGTAATCAAATATCACAATCATCACAATGATTAGATTTTGAAGAGTTAATTCTTCAATGAGGAGCTGAAAACCAAAATAAAATTACAGGAGGAAAATCTGGAGGAATTATAAAGAAATTGATAGAAGATTGGATGGATAAACAGACAAGATATATCATCAATAATCTTACTAAAATGAATATAACAGTAGTTCTCCCAAAATTTTGAAAAATTTTTGAAGGGTATGGAAATGTTTTACATATACTCGTTAATACAAAAGAGGAATTATGTAAAGAACGTAATGGAAAATGGGATGGAGAAGCATGTCAATTATCAGAAAAAACAAGGTGTGAAAATAGATGAAGGAAACGAATTAATGGAAAATGTGGAAAAGCAACAGGAACTAATGCTAAAGGATTCAATAAAATTTCAAACCTTATGCAAAGTATAGAAAATTCACAGACTGCAGTATCTAATAGTAAGGCTATGCAATTGCTCAATATATCAGAGCAATTAGAGGAGGTATTTAATGAAATACCTTTGGTAAATATCAGATCAGAAAATCTTGCAGTAAATATTCCGATGCTTGGATTACAAGATATTGAAGCATATATTCTCAAATCGAAAAATTGGATAAAAAGACAAAAATTGATTCTTAAACAATGGTGAGCTTTTTTTGTGTATTTTTCAGGTGAATGTGGTAAAAAATGAAATGATAGACCAAGTATTTGTAAAGATCTTTCTACAACTTTAGATAATTTTTTGAGATTCAAACATAATATCAATCAAGTAATTGAGAAAGTAGAAAAAAATATCCATACCCTAAATCTCTATAAGAAATTTCCAGGGAAATTATACAAGATGGTACATGTGCATGAAAGATATTTATCAGAAATTTCAGGAGTAATTAATGCTTTTGTCGGTACACTAGGGATGTGGATGAAAACAAATGCTATAAGAATATCAGGATATGTAGATGCACTCATCACAATAATAACAGTGTTAGAGACCTATCAAATATTAATAGATTTCCCAGTAGAGCGAAAAGAAAAATGTTGAACATGTACGGTTGATACGTATGACCAATATAGTTGTAAATTATGATTTTTATGTCCTAAAATTCCTGTACTTCCTATTCCTCCATTTAAAATTCCAAATATCAAAGTAGATCTTTCTGATATCAACATTGGCCTAGATATTAAATTGCCAAAATTTAGTTTTACTACCCATCCTGTGACACTACCAAATCTGCCAGATATCCCTACTCCACCAGATTTTGGAGTACAGGTAAAATTTGATCTTGGACTTAATATAGATATTCCACTTTTGCCAGAACCACCGGAATTACCAGAATTACCATCATTCATCCCAAATATTAAGATGAAACTTCCGCTTATTCCTCCCGCACCGAGAATTCCAAAAATTCCAAACAAACTAACTCAATCAATAAAGTTAGCAAAATCTATTGGGAAAGTAATGTGTATTGTCAAAAGAAAAATAGGTCTGGTAGCAGAACAGAGTCTCAAAGCGAAAGTAGAACAAATTACACAGAGAGAGTATGAGATACCATTACGGGATGCGATGGATATTACGCCTAAATGGTTAGATGATACGATAGATTTTTTGGATGAGACAGCAAATACAGAAGTAACAGATGCTCCTCTGAAGGGATTTGATCTTGAAGTATCATCTCATGTAAATCTGGAATATAATTTTGAGCCAATATATGCAATATTTGAATGAATTATAGAAGCGATAAATAGTGTTGGATTAGAATTAGAACATTGATGGGAAAATCAAATGAAGACATGACAAAAATGGTTGAACGATGCAGCGAAAAAAGGTCAGGATTATGTTGATGAAAAAGTAAAAGAAAAAATTGAAAAGTGAATAGAGGGATCAATAGAATGAGTAAAAGAATGACAAAAATGGGTAAAAAAACAATTATCATTCCAATTAACAAAATATGGTGCATTGTCTAAGTATCCCTTGTATCGTGATACAGAATTACAAGATAGTGCATTGTTAAAAGATTTAGAAAAATCAATGCAATATCAAGAAGTTCCATACAATAATAAAATTGCTCAGGAAACAAAAAGTAATATCAAAGAAGGATTGATTCAATTAGCACAAAATACAAAGAGACCACAAACGAGTAAGAGAATCAAAGAAATATTGTCTCTCATGGACAAAGATACCAAAGTAAAATATGCAGATATTGAACAGATAGGACAAACAGCACAAAATATTATCACCCAACAGAAAACTGAATTACATACGCTTGCACAAACGATTAAGACAGATTATAAAACATTCTATACCAGTCTGTCTAACAGGAGAACTGTGGGGAATGATGTAAATGTTTCGCTACGTACCAAACTGTTTAGTTTCAATGACGAATTAAAAACTACTAAAAAAACTACAAGTGCAACAGCCACAAGTTCAGTAGGATGAGATGCTATCAAAATGGATCTTGCTCCTTATTTCCAAGGGATTTATGTTCCATTTGAAAAGGGGAAAATGGTGAGTGCAGTAAAATCTAAAAAATTTGCAAAGAAGATAAAAAAAAGATACAAGATTATCGATATAAATAACGATGCAAAGAAAGATATTCTCTTGCGAGATGACCAGACAATTTACGTAAAATATCATAAAGATACTGATGAAAAGGTTGTGTCAGGATGAGGACACTATGTTTTCCCAATTACTTCACAAACCCAACTACGTAGTTTAGCAAACCAATATGTTACAATATGATGAGCGGAATTCAAGTTATATGCTCATGACTATGAACCGAAAAATTTTATCACCAAAGGGCAATCATACGAAGAAATTATTCTCTGACGAGATAATAAAAATTATCAGAAAAAAGATGCACCAGATGGATATATGCTTAGGATGAATAATAGAGCGGATACCTTTTTTGAAAAAGAATATTTGATGTGAAAAATGCGTAAACAATTGGATAAACAATATGTCCTTGTCTTGCCAGATGATGTGGATTATACAGGAAAAAATATCCAATTTGAAAATGGGAACAAATCAGAAATCTCAAAAGTATTGACAGGGACGATCTTGCATGTTGGTAGATATAATGTATTGGATGAAAAAATTAGCGTAAAAATTCCACAATATCAGAGAAAACGAAAATATCTCGAAATTGCAACCTTGCATCGTGAAGGAGATACCTATTATATTAATGCTCCATTTTCAAATCAAGTAGTAGCAGGATCAGAGAGATCGAGTGATATTCAGTGACCAACTGTCTTCTGAGAATTAGACAGGACCGCGATTGAACAACAGATAACTGAAGAGTTGGTGCTAGAAGGATTTGTTGGAACGCATTATGATTTCAATATCTATCTCAAAGATAATATCCTGCTTTCAGGAGTGCAGATTTTTGATGAAAGGAATAATCTTCTGATAGAAAAATCCCTCACGACACAAACCGCAAAAATCTTCGTAGAAAAACTCTTCTTTACAAAACAAGTGAAGAAAACTTATACGATCATTGCAAGTGATATTGAGGGGAATATTACAAAAACAAAAATGCAAATCATCATAAAAAAACCAAAAATTGTTATTGATGATGTCGTTGGAAGCCCTAGCTCAAAAGAGCAAACAACATTCCCAGTAAAAATTGTTGCAAAACTCAGTAATGATATTGATGAGGGAATTGTAAATTTCTATGGAAAGAGAAACAACCGAAAGATATTACAATGACAAGGGACAAAAGGCAAAAAAGATTATTTCCTCAAACCATTGTTGACAACGATAGTAGGATGAACCTATCTATATTCAAATGCTGTTTCCTTTGTCAATCCAGCATGAAGCCAGATAACAACGATTGATCCAAATACTTGAAAAGTTACTATCCCAGCAGCAGAAACAGAAAAATATGAACAGCAATTATATTTCACAAAATCAGGACCTGTAATTACAATCTATAACAAAAAAGAGAAAAAAGTTGAATTTGATATTCAGCTCCCATCTAAAAAACTTGTAGATATCAACGAATCTACACTAGAAAAAGTGCCACTAAAAAATCAAAGTTTTGGAATATTCCAAGGAGGTTGGGCATTGAAAAAATGAAATGTTATCTATATGTATGTCAGCCCAAGTTGAGAAATTGTGACCGTTCAAGAATTGACAGGAAGATATGAGTATGAGCCACTCACACAGACCGTAAAATATTATTTTGCTAACCAAGAAAAAAATATCCCAGAGGGATATATTCAAGTGAAAATCAAAAATTTTGAAAATTATCTCAACTATAAGTAAATGTATTTCTTAAACGGTGTTAAAAAATCATAGTAAAAAAATATTATTCTGTGATAATTTCTCACCAAATTCACGGTGCTCGCCCAATTGCATTGCCTTCCTCTTGGGTGATATGACAGTCCAAGATATAGGAATCTCTCACTCTCACGACTACATCATCAAGAAAAATTTTATCAGAGGGTTTATCCTGTGCTTGTATTTTAACTTTGATGATTTGCCCATTCGCTAATCAAAAATCCTCCGCTTCTGCAACAGTGATATGGAGATGTTTTTGAGGAATAATGACGCCTTGTGAGAGCTGAATTTCGCCAGCTGGACCTATGAGCGTGATACCTGCTGAACCACGTAAATCTCACGAAATCCTCACAGGAGCATCAATACCTAATATCGTAGTATCGGATGAAAAGATTTCTACCTGACTTCGTTTTCTCCATGGTCAGAAAATTGCTACATTGTTTATTGTTCACTTGGGTCATTTGAGGGTGAGCATCTCTTTTGCAATGAATTGTCCAGGTTGAGATAATGCTTTTTTTGGTGTAAGTGTATAATTTTTTCCAAACAAAATTTCAGCATCTTTTTGAGAAAGATGAATATGTCTGGGATAAACTAGAATAGGGATTCTCACCATTGTAGATATTTGCTTCTATTACAATAAAAATATTTGGATATTCGCATATTCTCTATAATGCCGATTTCAAAACGAAAATCAATAATTATATTGCAAATATACTATAATTCACTATATTGTTGTGGAGTATTATGCATAGAGAACTCTTTATTTTCTTACATGAAACAAATATGAAACCAGGGATAAAACCAGAGCAAAAATGAAATCCGATGTTTATTAGATATGGAATTGGAGGATTTTTGTTGATCTTGATAGTAATCCAGCTCATCCTTCCACGATGGAATACCCTTACGACATCAGAAACTCCTCAACCTTGACAGCAAGAAGAACAAACGAAACAACAAGAGAAAAAAATTACTATTAATTTTCTAAAAAACCAAGTTCCACTTTCTGGACAGTATACCGTGTATGCAAATGCATTAACTGATATCAATGCAACCATTTCTCCTGAACAAAAAGCACAATTTCAACATTATATCAAATCCCCAGTATTTACAAATCCGCAATATACTGAATGAAAATATTTAGAAGAAAGAAAAATAGGAATTCGGGCTTTAGATAGAGTAGTAGCGAAACAATACGGTGCGAGAGTGGATTATTTTGTGGATGAGAGACTCCTTGTTGATGAATCTACCCATGCAATGGCTCAATATATCAAAGAACTGTATAATCTCTATGAGGATTGGAATATGGTAATGTTATCATTGCTTTCGCCAGAAGAAACCAGAGATATTCGTGAAAACTATGTAATAGCAAGTAAATATGCAGGAGAGAGAGATGAGTATATTAGAGATTTAGGAGAAGAAAAAATTGATATCATGCAAGCATTTAAAAAACCGAAAACTTGGGATTTTTATACAGATACGGCATTGGTCCATACAAAGTTTCTCCATCTGCTCTACTGGAAAATGCAAGCTGAATACCCTCAATATCATTTTGAAAACCAACCACTAACACTACAAACAGAAAATGTCCTTGTAGACGAAGAAGACGGACTAAATATCATGACAGTAGCAAAAAAATATAACCTCTCATACGGAGTGCTTAAAATGCTCAATCCTTGGATAGTTGGGATGGTATTGCCAGAGGGTGAGCGAAAAATCACACGTGTTGAATAGAGATAGAGTAATGTTTTATCTGAACTCTCCCTTAAAATTTTTCCAATACAGCTTTCTCATTCCCTATCGACAGACCTCCCCTGTATCCCCTCCTCCAAGGAGGGGCCGAATCGTGAAAGCCTCCCCTTGGAGGGGAGGGGGACCACGAAGTGGTGGAGAGGTCTCACGCAAGAAAAATCTAATTACCCATTAATCATTAACCATTATCTCACATGCACTACACCAGCAAAGCAGTCTACGAATACATCAGTAAAAAAAATAGCGACCCCATCGTTAAACGAAAGAAATGTCGTATCTCTGGACAAGATTTTCCTATTTATCAGTCTGATTTGGATTTTTACGACAAAATTAGTCCAAAATTTGAGGTTAGCTCCGACTATGCAAAACAATTCTTAGAAGAAAATAGCGATGTTACACAGAATTTTGAGTATAAAGATGGAAAATTGAAATGTAAAATTCCAACGCCAACCCTTTGCCCAGAAGAGAGACAAAGAAGGAGACTCGCCTTTAGAAATGAGAGAAAACTCTACAAGAGAACCTGTGATTTTTCTGGGAAAGAAATAATTTCTATTTATTCACCTGACAAGCCTTATAAAGTATATGATCAGAGTATTTGGTGGAGTGATAAGTGGGATACTTTGGAGTATGGAAAAGATAGTATTTGAAATTTTTCAACAATATTTGGTAATCTATTAAAAAACATTCCAAGATATAATCTAAAAAATGATTATACTACAATGGAAAATTCAGAATATAATAACTACTCTGGACAACTAAAATCTTCATATTTCTCTTTTTGATGTGCAGCTTCACAAGATATGTATTATGCTCATATTTCAAGAGAAAATTCTGATTGCTGTGATATTGCGATTTGTATGCAATGTGCAGATTGTTGGGAGTGTGTAGAATGTATTGCGTGTAGAAAGTGTTTTTCGTGTGAAATGTGTCTGGGTTGTAACGAATTATATAATTGTTCATATTGTACTTCGTGTGAAGAATGTATTTGATGTTCTAATTTAGTAAATAAAAAATATTGTATCAATAATCAGCAATACACCAAAGAAGAATATGAAAAATACAAACAACAAGCAAAACAAAATACTCAACTTTCTCAACAGAAAAATAGTATTTTGAGAAACACATTTGTATTAGAATGTGAAAATTATGCAGGATATGCGCTTAATTCTTGTAAAAATGCATTTTTCTGCTATGATTCTGCATGATTGGATACCGTTAAGTATTCTACTTCTTGTGGAATGATGAGCAATACTATGGATAACGATCATTGAACAACTGGATCTGATATAAGTTATGAATCTTTAAGTTGAGAATGACGTTTTGATATTTTTTCTAGTAATTCAGAAAACACCTCAAATACTATCTATTGTGATATGTGTTATAATAGTAACTTTTGCTTTGGTTGTGTTGGACTTCGCAACAAAGAATACTGTATTTTCAACAAGCAATACACCAAAGAAGAATACAACCAACTGGTACCGAAGCTTATCGCACAGATGATGAGAACCCAGACTTCATGAACAAATCCCTCTTTTACTTCTCCCTTTAACAAGGGAGATACTCCCTCTTGAAATTCCCCCTTGATAAAGGGGGATGTCCCACAAAGTGGGACAGGGGGATTTGATACAACAGAAAAATCCGAAGCGAATAAAGTTCCCCCCTGCGAGGGGGGATACTCGAGTGAAACGAGGGAGGGGGGTAAACAACGATGAGAATTTTTTGATCCTCAACTCAGCCCCTTTGGATATAACGAAACCGTTGCTATGGAATACTATCCGTTAAGTAAAGAAGAAGCTCTAAAACTATGATACAAACGATCAGACTACGAAGCACCCTTTCCAAAAGTAGAAAAGTTTGTACAAGGAAAGAAACTACGAACAGCAAGTTGTAAAACCATTTACGAGCAAAAACCTGAATTGCTAGAAAAATTATTGAACTATGCGGTAGTCTGTGAAGTGAGTGGAAGACCATTTAGAATTATCAAACAAGAAATAGACTTCTATATCAAACACGACCTCCCCCTTCCAAGAAAACACCCCGATATCAGACATCAAGAAAGGATGAATAAAAGACCGTGAAGGACTTTGTATCTGAGAAATTGTGATAAATGTGGAGAAGAGATGTTGAGTGTGTATTCGTCTTGAAAACAAATCTCCCCTAACCCCTCTTTATCAAGAGGGGAATCTACCTTGAATACAGAAGGGAGTATCTCCCTTGATAAAGGGAGAGGTAGAGAGGGATTTGATACTATGCAACAGAAAATTTATTGCGAAAAATGTTACCAAAAAGAAATTTACTGATAACATAAATAACTTATGCTATTTTTTGGAGATATTCATATCAATCATCGTTATCAAAACGATATTATCAACGGTATCAAAGATGCCTTAACACACTATCCAGATGAGGAAAATATTGTTTTTCTCGGAGATTATGTGTATCATTTTTCTTATGATAGAGAGGCGTTATTGGGTTTGTATCAACTATGGATCGAGCTATTTCAGCAAGGGAAGAAGCTCTATATTTTGGCAGGAAATCATGACTGGATAGGAAATTCTTTCGTGTATGAAGAGGCACAAAAGGCCTTTGAAATTATTAATACTACCGTAAAGAGTCAGTGAAAAATTGAATTTATCACCAAACCGAAATTGGAAAATATTGAGGGGAAAGACTATTTATTTTTCCCTTTTGCCTTAGAATACGAGGCCGTAGATACTTCGTTATTTGTAGAGCAACATCCTGCATTTGCAAATATCCAGCAAGAAATTGAAACGCTAAAAACCAAAAAACAGAAAAATTTACAACTTTCTGCTGATGCGAATGCATTGTTGCTAAAATATGTTGCTGAAAACCCAGAGATAACCGTTGTGCATCATCACTATTTTGATGGAATTGTGTTCCCTGGGGAGAAGGCAAGATTCTCATTCAAAAATATCGCTTTGAGTAAATATTTCCTAGATATTCCTAATATGAAGTTTATTTCTGGACATTTGCACCAAACTTTCTGTTATCAGAACTATCTCTGTGCAGGAAGCATCCGAAACACTTCCAGTTTAGAGAGTAATCAAATTAAGGGAATCTATCGTTAAACTATGGAGCAAGAACTGGAATCTCATCTCAATCAGCAAAATACTTTTTGAAATATTACTATCCAAAAAAATACAGAAATTCCACGAAAGAGAGCGAGTATTTTTCTCAATAGTGGAGTGATAGACTACGAAAAAATAGATGAATATATTACCCCTGAGTTTAGGCATGACCTCAAAGAAGTAAAACTCAAAAAGACAAAATTTCAATCCCTAGACATACAAAATCTTGCAAGTTTATATGATAGAAAACAAATGAATAGCTTTTCAGATTGGAAATCTCTTCTCAAAGATTTTCTGAAAAACTCCTATCCTACGGAATATAGCCAATATGAAGATTTTCTTGTAAAGCATAAAATATTGTAAATTATCTTCCTCAAACTACTGCATAATTCATACCATATTTAGTGTAGGTTCAGTTATTTCCTATACCATTACATGATGTCTTAATATTAGCGATATCTCAACTGGTAGGGTAATATAACTTAGCAGAAAGCGCATAAGAGTCTCAGTCTTTACATAAATATATCATATAATCTTTGCTACTAGAAGATTTGATTTTTTGGCTGAAATATCATCATTCTACGAGTGCATTAATAATTGATTTAGGATAAGAATCTGCTGCTCAATTTTCAATAATAACGAATCCATTTCAAGTTCACCTCCATCCAGCTCATTCAATTTTATAGGTTCAATAATCCATTTTGTATAATTCTAATGCTGTTGCTATATTTTTTAAATCTGTTTTTATAGCGGTATCACGAGCTCTATCAATTACTCCCACAATTTTAGGAAAAATTGCTCCTGCTAATATTCCAATAATCACAATTACAATAAGCATCTCTACTAAGGTAAATCCTCTCGTAATGTTGGTAAATTTCCCGATTTTCATCCTATTTTTTTGTTTATCAATTAAAAGTTTAATTAAAAAAAATTTTTCTTAAATAAAAAAAGAGACACAATCTATGTGCCCGCCAGAGCAACCCGATGATCTATAACAGAGATTTCGGAGACTGTGTCTCTTATTTTCTCTGTTAACAAAAAATCAGAATTTTTTTATATATACTATTCGGGTCTTGTATTGCCTGGCGGGCATTTCCTTTATATATAAGCAAAGTATTTTTTCAACTATAAAATATTTTTTATTTGCATTTTGATTTTCTCTTTTGTAATTACTCCTCCAACCTAACTGCCGTCAGGCAGATCCCCCTCTAAAATAGAATCACCCCTAACCCCTCTTTAGCAAAGAGGGGAACGAAGCAGATAAAGAGGGGAGTATTCTCCTTTGCTAAAGGAGAGGTAGAGAGGATTCTCTACAGAGAGGGAAACTCTCCTCTGTTTTTCAAATCCCCCTGTCCTTCGGACATCCCCCTTTATCAAGGGGGAGAGACAGAAGGGGGTATCTCCCTTGACAAAGGGAGAGGTAGAGAGGGATTTGTTTTAAAAGAGGGGGGAAGTCAAGGGAGATTAACTTAGAAGAGAAGTTGAGATGAGTAACTTATAAATAAAAAAAATATTATTTGTCAAAAAAGTCTTGATTTTTAGAAAAAAAGAAATATACTGCTGTCATAATTATTTTGACAGTATTTTTTTGTTTATTTAGATATATGATTTTTTACTTACCTACACTATAATATTATGCAAACCATAAAAACCTTTTCAAATCTTGGACTAGAAAG
>PDWI01002600.1_pt1 | contig 26862 bp, 23 predicted proteins | sample 1430891 | NCBI WGS metagenome assembly PDWI01 (sample SAMN01162508, study PRJNA174530) | Oral metagenome, whole genome shotgun sequencing project. | biome: Marine environment; feature: Marine mammal; material: Swab sample of the gingival sulcus; isolation source: swab sample of gingival sulcus... | reverse complement strand
GGCTATGAAACAACCATAATATTAGTTGTTGGCGGGTTCATTTTTGCCATACCTTTTGCCTGTGTTAGCTATTTTGTTATGTTGCGATTTTTCAGGAAAGCCCAGAGCAGAAAATCTATAAATTCAATAAATTAGTATCCTAATCAATATGACTGGCTACGGAACCACCAGAAATGACTTGCAAGAGTACAACCTTGCACCCAAAAAAAAGTTTGGGCAGAATTTTCTTGTTCACAAAAGAACCGCTGAAGCAATTGTACGAGCAGGAGAAGTTGCCGAAGACGATATTATTGTTGAAATCGGCGTTGGACTTGGTGCCCTTACAATACCAATGGCAGCCCAAGCCAAACACGTTTACGGTATAGAAATCGATCAGGGGATAATCCGATACCATGAAGAAAGAAAGGATCTGCCTGACAATGTTACCTTGATTCATCAGGATGTCTTGAAATCTGATTTCGATGATCTAATAAAAAAATGTGGAGGCAAATTGAAAATTCTGGCTAATCTCCCCTATTCTATTTCCCACCCGTTTATTTTTAAACTAATTGATTACAGGAAATATATTAGCCAGGCAACTATCATGCTTCAGCTTGAAGTTGCTGAAAGGTTGATGGCTGTTCCGTCAACAAAAGAATATGGTATACCAACGGTTCTGCTTGGAAGTTGTTCTACAATCAGCAAAAAGATGATTTTGAAACCTGCAGAATTTCACCCCAGACCCAAAATTGATTCTGCCGTGATTACCATAGACTTCACTCAGCCTCCGGATTTTGCAAATTACGATTTCACTATTTTCAGTAAGATAGTACGAACCGCTTTTAGCCAGAGAAGAAAAACTATTTTAAATACCCTTAGTGGGATCAATTTTTTCTATAGTGGAGATAAAGACAGAAAAGCAGAAATAAAACAACTTACAGAAAATATCATTCTCGCTTCAGGTCTGAAACCAAATCTCAGACCTGAAGTGCTTACTGTTGCTGATTTTGCAAGACTTGCAATACATTTTGAAAAAGAATTACTCGGGTAATAACCTGATTGCTATTACTCTTGAGTTGGCTCTCCAAACGGGTTAAGCTTGCTGGTACCAGCTGAATCTACGGCTACATAAAACTTGGCATATGTTTTACCAAAAGTACCACCAGTTCCATTATAAAGTTCGATCATGCAGGTTTTTTCTGGTTTGACAAAGGCAAGGAGAACACCATCATAGTAGGCTTCAGCAACCAATTTCCATTTATTACTGGTCATAGAGGTAATCAAATAGTTTTTCAGGGAATTGATTTCTACTTTCCCTTCATATGTATGAATACCGCCCTTAAAGGTAGCAGTTCTGATCGCCTTATTTTGATCAATCTTCATTTCAAATGGTATTTCAATGTCGTTGTACCCTTCAATAGTGGTGGATAATGCCGCAAATTCAGGTTGAACATCAACAGGTGTACCTCTGTTTCCTGTAGAAGGATTCATAAACGAGGTGCAGCCGGAAACAAATAACAGATTGCAACTGAGAACCAAAAAGAAGAAAAGTGTTAAATTACCTTTTTTAGTCATTGTCTCTCTCCTGAAATATCCTTGTTGTTTTGCTGGATTTTTGTATAAATTATGACAACCAAGACTAGTTGAAAATATTGCTATTGTCGAGCCTTTTTATTTGATTTTTAATAATATTGGTAAGGCTTAATAGATACAGAGATAGAGTATTACAAGGGATGAATAGTAAAAAAAATACTGAAAATCGTGCAGTTTATGTAAGAACTGTACCAATAAGACTCGGTCAGTTCCTGAAATTTGCAAACCTTGTTCAGGATGGATTAGAAGCAAAAATTTACATACAGGAAGAACAGGTTTTTGTTAATGGTGAGGTTGAAAAAAGAAGGGGCAGACAGCTGGTCGTCGGTGATGTTGTCAATTTTAATGGACAGGACTATTTCATTACCGATTCTCAACAATAAAATACAGGGAAACAATATGACACTAACAAGAGTATTCTCGATTATATTTTTCACACTTTTTTTGTGTAGTTTTGTACACGCTGAAGAAAACAGGGCTAAAGAAAAAATACGCATACTTTTTTCCAGCAACCTGCATGGTCAGACAACAGGCTGTGGTTGAGCTGTCCGTAAACTGGGCGGTCTGTCCAAAAGAGCAACACTTCTCAAAAAGTTAAGTTTTGACAAGGATAAAACTTATATAAAGGTTGAAGCTGGAAATGTACTATTCAAGGCTGAAACAGCACCCGGGAGTAGCAGCCTTCAGGCAGTTGCCAGAAAGGTTTTTTTAAGCCTTAAAAGGATGGGCTATCACGCTATTGCTGCAGGGAATTGGGACATAGCCTCCAGTTTTCATAAGTCAGACAAGGAAAAACAGGAAAGACTTCCCCTGATTTCTGCAAACATTGTTGACCCAAAAGGCAACAACCCTTTTTCCCCTTTTACCACGGTGACTGCCGGCTCATATAAAATTGGTATTGTCGCTATTACAGAACCAACAAAAGGAAACCATAGATATAAGGCTGTTTCGTGGCAAAAAGGTCTGAAAGCTGTTTTACCAGAGATGAGAAAAAATTGTGATTTTGTGGTTCTCCTCTCAAACCTGTCCACCAAAGAAAACAGGACAATTGCCCAAAATTATCCAGATGTCAATGTCATTATCAGTGCGGATGAAAATATTACAAATCTTTCTGCAAGCTTAATAGGTTCAACACTTATCACGCAGACTGCTACTCGTGGGCAATATATTGGAGTGCTTGATCTTGAACTTACTTCGGTCAAAAAATGGAAAAAAGGATATTACACTATTAATTCTCTTAAGAGAAAACAGCATTCGATCTCAAAGACAATCGGTAAGCTCAGGAGCGAACGCCCCAGTGCCGGGAATAGTGACAAAATTAGTCAGCTAATGAAGCAGTATCAGGATATTCCTGAAAAAATAAAACAGGCTGAAGACAATTTAAAGCAGCAAAAGGGTTCGAGCTTCTCAGTTGAATTTGTATCAATTGATAAGACTCTCAAAAATGATCCCGTCATTGAGAAAATTTTGAGATGATTTGTCGGAAATCAGAGATTGGAACCAGATAATCTCTTTGAAAAATTTTGTTATTTTAGCTGTTTTTGATTTTTTTAGTAAAAACTAAGGAAGTCCTTGACAAAGCCAATCTTGTCTTGTACAAGGAAAAAGTTTCATCGTATTAAAAGGTAGATAATTGTTAGCATAACTTCCTGGTTATGCCGAAAAAAGTATAAAACTATCAGCGGGGATTAATGGTCTCGTTTGTTCAGTATCTTTCAGGATCATGTTTCCCGCAAATTTAACATTTTAAGGAGGATATTATGGCTGATTTCAACAAAATTCTCACCCCCGGAGACTACGAAAATGGCATCGTCAACGTTGTTGTCGAAATTCCTGAGGGATCTTGCCACAAAATTGAATGGGATCGCAAAGTAGGTGCCTTCACCCTGGATCGAGTTGAGCCCAAGGTCTTTGCAAAACCAACCAACTACGGATTTATCCCCCAGACTCTTGATGAAGACGGCGACGAACTGGATGCCCTGATTTTGACCGATCATCCTTTGACCACCGGCATCTATATGGAAGCCAGAATCATCGGAGTTATGAAGTTTGTGGATGATGACGAAGTTGATGACAAGATTCTCGTTGTTCCAGCGGATGACAGAAACAACGGCAACGCCATTAAGAGCCTTGAAGATGTACCAGCCCAATTGATCAAGCAGATTGAATTCCATTTCAATCATTACAAGGATCTGAAAAAGCCTGGTACTACAGTGGTGAAGGCATGGGAAGGTGTTGAAGAGGCGAAACAAGTCATTAAAGACGCTATTGCCCGTTGGAAGTAATCCTCAAGTAATTCTTGTTCGGAAGAACAAAAAAAAATGGTCTGCTGGGATATACCGGCAGACCATTTTTTTTACATAACTATTACCCCGAATAGAAAATATTCCTGATAAAAGTATATTGTTCAGTAAAACAGCAGGGGGTTAGCAACCAAAAGCTTTCTGAAGATTTGGCACTGTTTGCTTTTTACGGCTCATCATGCCATCAACCCACATGGAACTGTTTTCAAGTTTACCCTCGAAAGCCCCTTCAATAAGTGCAGGGTCATCAGAAAGAACAACAAGATCTGTACCCTCTTTAACAACATCTGTAAGCATAAGAAGTACAGAATGACGCCCTTCTGCTTTAACCTCTTCCATAGCGCTCATAAGATCTGCACGAATATCAGCAACCTGATCCAAAGTGGCAAGTTCAAGCTGACCAACACCAACCTTGTTGCCATTCATATCGAAATCCTTGTAGTCACGGAAAAGAAGGTCTTTTGCGGGGACACCAGCTACTGAAGACTTGGCTTTCAGCATCTCCATGAAAAGTTCTTCTGTGTCTTCAACACCTGCAATAACTTTCAACTCAGCCACAGCTGCCTTGTCATCTTCTGTACAGGTTGGAGATTTAAAGTTAACTGTATCAGAAAGTATAGCTGAAAGCATGCCACCAGCCACAGCCTTGGGAATTTCAACTCCAGCTTCCTTGAACATTTTATTCAGAACGGTACCAGTACAGCCAACTGCTTCAGCACGGAAAAAAATTGGGTTATTGGTTGTGAGGTCACCAATCTTGTGATGATCAACTACACAGGCAACGTTAGCTTCAGCAAGACCCGCTGGACCTTGTGCAAGATCTGAGAAGTCTACAAGAGCAACATCTTTTCCAGCAGCATCAGTAAGCTCAGCAGGAGCTTCAAGGCCAAAGCGTTTCAGAACCATTGCCGACTCAGGGTTTAAATCAGCTGCCTTGGACTGCATAACAGCAACAGCCTCTTGACCGGTAGCATTAAGGTACGCGGCAAGAGCAATTGCAGACGTCACAGAATCGGTATCAGGGTTTGAGTGTCCAACTACAGAAATAGTCATTTTGTATTCCTCCAATGAAATTTGAATAAAACAATCAACAAACTACAATATCACAGCAGAATAAAACTCTGCCTGACTAAAAAACGAAATAAAATAGTGGATAAGTCTTTGCTGGTCAAGCACAAAAGATTTATGTAATATTCCAAGAGTTAGTTTTCTATAGCTAGTCCTTGAATTATTGGTAATAATGATAACGAAGCCGACGTTGCATCACATTGTCTCCCATAGGAACAAAGCTACTTTTTCATCTAGGATCAAAAATGAAGAAAAATAATTCACCAACCCTACTTCTTCTGGCATTATTTGCTACCGTTATACTTGTTGGGTTGATTGTATATTGGTTATTTCTCAATTCAGAGCAAACAACACAACCAACTGAGAAAGAGAAATCAAGAAGGTCTGTTATCTCAGAAGCTGTGAAGCTTCAAAAGGATAGTATGGCCGGTTACCAGAAAAAGGAAATAACAGAGCCGTCATTGGTTCCCAAGGTAGAATCAATAACAATCGAAAATGTTAGCCCTGAAGAACAATTTTTAAATCAGGGCATTTCTTTACCAACAGAGCAAAAGACTAATGCTGATCTGACTGAACAAAGCGTAAAAAATCTTAACGATTTTTTTCATTACCTCGACCAGCAAGATTATATACAGTCTCTCGACTTGGCTGATGACACAAAAACAACATTTTCTACATTACTTATTAAACTGGTAAATGATCCCCCTGTAATAATCGGAGAATCTGAAGATCTTTTCACTCTTTTGAAAAATACAGCCCATTTCTTTCGTGTCCTTGGTGATAGTAATCTTACCCTGTTAAAACAAATTATTATAAACGAGAATGACAAATTAGAAATTCTTGCCCGGGATCTGTTTATAATTCTGAATGATAGCAAGGCAATGCAAAGGAATTTTAATATCACTCTGCAAGAGAATACTCTTTATGAATATAGCTGTTTCTTGATGAATACTATGGGCGGTCGACTCTATATGTTCAGACGTGATATGGAATTACGAATGATTATAAGCTATTACTCAATTTTATTTGTGAAAAAAGCCGAAGAAGAAGGGCTGAACCAGCATGGCATTGATATTCTCCCCTTTGTCGCCAGTTTGATAAAAGAAATCGAAAATCATGGACAGAACCTGGTAATGCGTGATAAATATTTAGAAGATCTTTATCAACTAGAACAACACGTAAACCAATAATTACCTTTCTTTTTATGGATCAAATACATCTTTCACAACGCACATCTGTCTATACTGGCAGTTTTTCTGATAGACAATCTGTGCAGCAAGTAGAAAAAACAACGTCTTCATTCACGAAAAGGAAGGAGTCTATCAGTTCCCCTGAAGATAAGGTTTCTATATCAAAAGAGGGGAAATATTTAGCAGAAAAGCACTCTAGGTATGCAGCAGGAAAATTAACAGAAGCTGAGCTACAAGAAGTTAAAGAACTTCAAAAACGAGACAGGGAGGTTCGTGTTCACGAGCAGGCACATCTTGCCGCAGCGGGCAGTTATGCTTTGGGAGGTGCTCAACTTACAACAGAAAAAGGCCCTGATGGTAATTCTTATGCGACCTCAGGACATGTAGCTGTGGATATCAGCAAGGAAAATGATCCTGAAGCAACCATTGCCAAAATGCGAACTATTCGTAGAGCAGCTCTTGCTCCAGCAAGGCCATCCTCAGCCGATCGACAGATCGCAGCAAAGGCATCGATGCTTGAACAACAGGCAAGAAGCGAAATTAACAGAGACAAGGAAGAAGGCAGTGTTGAGTCCATCAAACCAGAACTAAAAAGAACCAACAATGATAATCAGACAGGACAAAATGAGGTATCAAGTCATTCCTTTACCGTAAGGATGAAAAATAGCAATTCAGTCCTTGTACAAAATTTTAATATATCTCTACGAGCCTAACCTTAATCCATCCCTGCAATGAACAATTTTTCTCAGTTTAACAAAGGTCTGTTTGAATTTCTCTCTCAGTCCCCTACTCCCTTTCATGCTACTGAAATTATTAGACAGAAACTTTCTGATAGCGGATTTATTCAACTCCAGGAGCAACAAATCTGGAATAAGCTCTCCAGAGGCTGCGGCTATTTTGTTATCCGGGATTCTGGTTCGATTATCGCTTTTATTTTGGGAGAAGAACAAAAACTGACTGATGGTTTTCAGATAGTCGGTGCCCACACTGATAGTCCAGCCCTGCAAATAAAACCAAACGCCATGGTTGAAAATAAAGGCACAATCAGCCTTGGAGTTGAAGTTTATGGTGGACCACTTTTAAATACCTGGTTTGATCGTAACCTGTCTCTTGCCGGCAGGGTTTTTGTCAGGAACAAGGATGGTTGGCTGCAAGAGTTACTTGTTGACTTTAAAGAACCACTTATTACCATTCCAAGCCTTGCCATTCATCTGGATCGTGATGCCAATAACAACCGTTCCATCAATTCCCAGAAAGATCTTGCACCTCTGTTCACACAAAATATCAAGGAACAGGTACCAGAACTCGGAACTATCATAAAAGAACAGCTAAAAAAACAGTATCCAGAATTCGAATTTGATAAAATTTTCTCATTTGAACTTTTTTGTTACGATACACAAATTCCATGCTACACAGGACTCAACAGAGAGTTTATTTCAGCATCGAGACTGGACAATTTGCTCAGTTGCTATTGTGGACTTGAGGCGATGCTACACGCTGGTTTTAAGAAAAATGGCATACTGCTCTGCTACAACCATGAAGAAATCGGTTCTACCACCTTAAGTGGTGCAAATGGATCTTTTGTTGAAGCTGTTTTTGAAAGGCTGATTCAGGACACAAATCAAAGAAGAACCTGCTTTGCCAATTCCTTTCACATTTCTATGGATAATGCCCATGCAACTCACCCCAATAATAGTGAAAAATCTGATCCTCAACATCACATTGCAATGAACGAGGGTGTAGTTATCAAGAACAATGCTAAACAGCGTTATGCATCCAACGCTTATTCTTCATCTTTATTGAAACTTGTTGCAGATAAGGTAGATGTAAAAGTTCAGGAATTTGTCATGCGTAGTGATATGGCATGTGGTTCTACGATTGGCTCAATGACAGCTGCCAAACTTGGCATTCCCACTGTTGATGTTGGGGCTCCTACTCTTGCTATGCACTCCATAAGAGAACATACAGGTTCAAAAGACCCTTTGGACCTTTTTTCCCTGTGTCTTGGCTTTTATAGTTTCTAAATGCCTTAACATCATGATTTTAATTAGATTTCTTTTAGTTTCATTTTTTATTTTTTTTAGTTGTTTAGTGGGATCAGCTACCGCAGATTTACAGCAGTCTGTAAGACAATATCATGATGTTACTATCTCACCGTCGATGTTAAAAAAAGTCAAAAAGTATGATTATCTGGTCAGATATTATTCTTCCTTTTCCTATTTCAAACCCCTTCATAAGGTCAGTCCTGAATTTATTCATGCACTTATTCTTGCTGAATCAGCAGGAAATCCCCGAGCTGTGTCTCATAAAAACGCACTTGGACTTGGTCAGATCATCTTGACAACGGCTCAACAGGCAGGAAAAGAGCTGGCAGAGCTTGATTATAATTTCAATTATGTTTCCAGGAAAAAATTAAGAAATCTGAAAAAACATGACCTTTTTAATCCAGCTGTGAATATCCTTCTTACCTGCTATTTGATCTCCAAATACAACTATAAGTTTGATGGCAGGCTTGAACTGGTTATTTCCGCCTGGAACGCAGGTGAGTATACCGAGCATCTAAAATATAAACAACACGCACCCTACTCAGAGACAGAAGATCTGATAGGCAAGGTGAACGGATACTACCTCTATTTGTTAAAGAATAAATAGAGATTTTCGTGATAATTTGATATTTTCGCACATTCTAACAGTTACTATATTTTTTTGAGGTGGATATGAGTACAGATGACAAAAAAATTATCTATTCAATGATAAAGGTAAGTAAATATTATGATGACAAACCTGTTCTGAAAGACATCTCACTGTCCTACTACTACGGAGCCAAAATTGGTGTTCTTGGTTTGAATGGTGCGGGCAAAAGTTCTCTTTTGCGAATTCTTGCAGGAATTGATACCGAGTTCAATGGTGAAACTGCGATTTCCCCTGGTCATACAGTTGAGTATCTGCCTCAGGAACCAGAACTCGACCCGGAAAAGACAGTAAGGCAAATTGTCGAGGAAGGCGTTCAGGATACCGTTGATCTTTTGCAAGAATTTAATGAAATCAACGAAAAATTCGCAGAACCCATGTCTGATGATGAAATGCAGGAACTCATTGAAAGACAAGGTGTTGTCCAGGAAAAACTTGATCATCTTGATGCCTGGGATCTTGACAGCCGTCTTGGAATGGCAATGGATGCCCTGCGTTGTCCTCCTGCCGAGCAAACATGTGATGTGCTGTCCGGTGGTGAGAAAAGGCGTGTTGCCCTTTGTAGAATCCTTCTCAAAAAACCGGATATTTTGCTTCTTGATGAACCAACCAACCACCTTGATGCAGAATCTGTTGCCTGGCTTGAGCACCACCTTCAATCCTATGCAGGAACTATTATCGCGGTAACCCATGACAGGTATTTTCTCGACAATGTGGCGGGCTGGATACTTGAACTTGACAGGGGTGTTGGAATCCCATGGAAAGGAAATTATTCTTCATGGCTTGATCAGAAACAAAGGCGTCTTGCCCAGGAAGAGAAAAAAGAATCTGATCGTCAGCGCACCTTAAAACGTGAACTTGAATGGATAAAGATGTCTCCCAAAGGTCGTCGCAGTAAATCAAAAGCCCGCATTAATGCCTATGAAAATCTGCTGTCGCAGGAGACGGAAAAACTTGCCCAGGAACTGGAAATCTTTATTCCACCGGGACCACGACTTGGCAAAGTCGTTATTGAGGCTTCAGGAATAAGCAAGTCTTTTGGGGATAGGCTTCTTGTGGAAAACATGAACTTTAACCTGCCGCCTGGCGGAATTGTAGGAGTAATTGGAGCAAACGGAGCAGGAAAGAGTACTCTCTTTAAAATGATTACAGGACAGGAACAACCTGATTCAGGTACGATTAGAATTGGAGACACAGTAAAACTCGCTTATGTGGATCAGGGGAGAGACAATCTTAACCCTGAACACTCTATCTGGGAGGCTATTTCTGAAGGTCAGGACACCATCTGGCTTGGTACCAGAGAAGTGAACAGTCGTGCCTATGTGGGTAAATTCAACTTTTCTGGAAGTGATCAACAGAAAAAAGTAGGGCTGCTTTCCGGGGGACAGAGAAATCGGGTACATCTGGCCAGAACCTTAAAAGAAGGCGGTAACGTCTTGCTGCTGGATGAACCCACCAACGATCTTGACGTGAACACCCTGCGGGCACTGGAAGAGGCTCTGGAAAATTTTGGAGGATGTGCTGTCGTTATCAGCCACGATAGATGGTTTCTGGATAGAATTGCCACCCATATTTTGGCTTTTGAAGGTGACTCACAGGTGGTTTGGTTTGAAGGGAATTTTTCAGATTACGAAAAAGATAAAAAGGCAAGACTTGGTGCAGAAGCGGAACAGCCTCACCGAATTAAATACCGTCAACTAACCCGTTAATTATACAAGTTGACTTTAATAGTACAGCTGTTGAGAGCAAAGAACACATCAGAAATAATGGTCAGATTGTACTCTCTTTGTCTGTAAAAGAGATGGGGATGTTTTATAACGACTTGCCTGCCTCTTTTGCTTTTTCGAGTAGTTCCTGAAGCCTGTTGAGATCATCAGAAAGAGAATCGTTTTGATTTTTCTTGCTGTTTTTTTCTATCTTTTCAGCAAAATCACAAATCGTTTGAAAGCCAAGAGCCACAGACGCACCTTTAATGGAATGGGCTGATTTAGAAATAATATCGTTATCACAGTTCTCCTTGCCTTGAATGATTCTGTCAAGATCCCCTTCCATAGTATCTGTAAAAAGCTGGATTAACTCCTGAAGAAGTTCCTTATCCCCATCTACCGACTCAAGTGCTTTTTCCTTGTCCCATTCCACAATTTCACCCTCTTTATTATATGGAAATCATACTGTCATCTCCGTTAGTTGGAGTTCTCCTTGTCGCAATATCTTCAGTTGATTATTTGACAAGCCAACAATAGTGGAGAATGAATCTCTGCATTTCTCATTATTATCAATAATGTAATCTATATTATCAGTAAAAATTGTCAAACAATCCCTGGCTGTTTGTGCGACCTTGTTGCTGCTGGAAAGATTTGCACTGGTTGCTGTAACAGGCAAGCCAAAAGCGTCAATAAGGCTATTTGCTATCACATGGGAAGACCGACGAATAGCTATCGTTTTGGTTCCTCCGCTAATAATATCAGGGATCTTTTCTGAAGCGGGAAAAACAAGAGTCAACGGCCCCGGCCAATAATTATTGATAAGATTCTTATATTCTTTTGGGATTTCCCTGGTACAGGCAAAAAGTTGTTTATCAGAATTTATAAGAATGAGAACAGGTTTTGAATAATCCCTTCCTTTGAGTTCGTAAAGCTTTTTAACAGCTGCAATATCAAAAGGGTTTACAGCAAGCCCATAGCATGTCTCAGTCGGGAAGGCGACAGTACCACCTTTTTTAAGAACATCAGCAGCTTGCTGAATCTGTTCAGGCAAGCTGCTGTCTAACTGTTTAGTACTACAATTGGATGAGTTTTGCTTTTTTCTCAACTTCCTTCACCATATTCTTACGGAAACTGATTAACTCTGCAGCAAGCCTTTCATCATTTAAGGCAAGCATCTTCAAGGCAAAGACCGCTGCATTTTTAGCCCCCGATTTTCCAATACCCATAGTTGCAACAGGAATTCCGGGAGGCATTTGCACCGTTGCAAGAAGCGCATCCATTCCGTTGAGTGGTGAAGCATCAAGTGGCACTCCAATAACCGGAAGGTCAGTATGAGATGCTATGACCCCTGCAAGATGTGCTGCCATACCGGCACCTGCAATAATCACCTTTAGCCCCCTGTCCTTTGCAGTTTGAGCATATTCAGAGACTTTCGCAGGAGTTCTATGAGCTGAGGCAACTGTCATTTCATAAGGAATTCCTGCATGTTCAAGAAAATCAGCAGCAGCTTTCATAACTGGAAGGTCTGAATCACTTCCCATCAAAATGCCAATAAGTGGTTTGAGAACATTATTGCTTTTAGGCAAAGCCTTTTTTCCAATATCCCGTCTGAAGTAACAATTTTTCCATTTAATACAATTTACAGCTTGATAAGAGGTAGAAATAGCCTCTTTAAGAGTTTTTCCTATGGCTGTGATTCCAAGCACTCTTCCACCCTGGGAAACTACTTTATCGTTTTTCAGCCCTGTTCCCGCATGGAAGACCTGAACATTCTTAAGTTCCGCTGCTTCATCAAGACCTGATATAACATCGCCTTTAGAATAACTGCCTGGATAGCCAGCCGATGCCATAACAACACAAACTGTTGGCCTTGGATCAATTTTAATGTCAACCTTATCAAGCTTATTGTCAATTACGGCCTCAAAAATATCGACAATATCACTTTTAAGGCGCATAAGCAGCGGTTGCGCTTCAGGGTCACCAAACCTGCAATTATATTCAAGCACGTTGACTTCACTGCCATCGACCATTAAACCGGCATAAAGCATACCTTTGTAAGGACGACCTTCAGCTGCAAGTCCTTTAACGGTCGGTAACATGATATTTTTCATCACAGATTCTGCAATCTCTGCCGTTACTACGGGAGCCGGAGAATACGCCCCCATTCCCCCTGTGTTTGGGCCCTTGTCTCCTTCATAAATTGCCTTGTGATCCTGTGAGGTCGGTAATGGCAGAATGGTTTTACCATCTGTAAAGGCAATAAAGGACGCTTCTTCACCTTTGAGATAACTTTCAATCACGATAGAATCACCTGCACTGCCAAAAGTCTTATCAAGCATTATTTCATCGACAGCCTGTTTTGCTTCCTCAACAGTTGCTGCAACAATAACTCCTTTCCCGGCAGCAAGACCATCAGCCTTCACTACGATAGGAGCACCATTTTGCTCGATATATTCTTTTGCATCTCCCCTGTTATTGAAAACACCAAAAGCTGCAGTCGGAATATTATATTTCTTAAAGAAATTTTTAGTAAACACCTTGCTGCCTTCAAGAACAGAAGCTTTTTGGGAAGGTCCAAAAATTCGCAATCCATTTTCCTCAAACAGATCAACAATACCTTTAACAAGCGCAGCCTCAGGGCCGACAACTGTCAGATCAATTTTTTCAGCTTTGGCAAACTCAAGCAACCTGGTAATATTTGTTGCAGGAATATCTACACAAATTGCGTCCTGAGCAATACCGGCATTTCCGGGTGCACAGTATACCTCTTTGACTTTTTTACTTTGTCTGATTTTCCATACGAGTGCATGCTCTCGACCACCTGAACCCACTACAAGAACTTTCATTGACTATCTCTCTGTTGTCTGGCTTAAAAAAATTCGGTTTTATATCCTACTCAAAAGAACCGTTCCGAATGCCTATAACTTCAAATTCACGAATTCCTCCGGGAGTTTTGGTCACTACTTCATCACCCTCTTCCTTGCCAAGCATTGATTGACCAAGTGGAGATAATACTGAAATGGAACCGGATTTAACATCAGCCTCTTCTGGCCCGAGCAATTGATAACTGACTTCTTCTTCTGTATTGAGATCATAAAGATCCACAACAGCACCAAAGACAACCTTGTCACAAGATACTTTCAGACAGTTAATCACCTCAGCCCTACCCAGTTTATCTTTCAATTCAAGGATACGAGCCTCGATAAGACCCTGACGTTCCTTGGCAGCATGGTACTCTGCATTTTCCTTTAAATCACCATGCTCACGGGCTACCTCGATAGCTTTAACCACTTCAATTCTATCAACTCTTTCAAGCTGTTTCAGCTCTTCCTTTAATTTTAAATTCCCTCTCTTCGACATAGGAATCCGCTCTACCATTTACTTCCTCCGTAAAAAAAATTCCTGTTTTGGGTGTGACGAGAGTGTTACATCCAAAACAGGATAGTCTGTTCCTTGTTTACCAGCGATGAACGAAAAGCAACTTCACCCTGGATTCATCATAATCATTACTTCTCGAATAGAGAAGACTACCTTTTAATAAATAATGTTCACTCATTTCAAGGAAAATATCACATTTCCCCGTATATCTGATATTCTGATCATCTTCAAAACCAATTGCATATTCCAGGGAGTAATACTTCTCAAGTTGGTTAGTCTCCGAATCATCCGACAACTGATGTTCAAAATAAAGAGAAAGTTCATGAATACGATAGTCCTGGGGAGACCAGTAAGATACTTCGTTACTTGATAAATCACTATAGATGTACTCAAAATCGTAATGGAAATCGAGCCGGGTCTTATCACCAAAAATATTATAGAAAAGATAGCCATGTGCTCGTTGTTGATGGTTATCTCCTGTCAACATTGTATAACGATAATCCCCTCCCAGTTCCACCCCGAAATCAGTTTCGAAGGTCAGCCCGACCTCAATGTCTTCGGCAAATATCTGCTTTTCTACTGCTATAATGTTATCGTCGACCCTTCTTTTGTCATAAAGCAGGTAGGCTCTGATATTCTCATTGATCCTGTGATTAATTTTTAGATTTCCAAGTAATTTCAATTCATCACTACCGGTTAAAGCCTCTACTCCAAGATCGCCGTAGATAAAGGTATCATCTCCCCAAAAATATCTGCCGCCAAAGCCAAAATAACTACTCTCCTTGTCAAATAAATCATCTTCAAAAGTGGTACGTATATATTTTATAAACAAATCTGTATTAACAGCCGGAGCAAACCAGAAGCTCGTACCATACTGAAGCCTCAACATATCAAGGGAACCATCTCGACCATCCTTGTTGCTAAAATCAAATTCAAGGGCTAATTGTGGCTTTCTTTTCTGTCTGTTTTCCTCAATGGACTTTTCCAATTCAGCTACGGGTAAACCACTTTCTTTAACTGTCTGATAGACCATGGCTTCACGGTTATAATACCCCAGTCGTTTATAGATTGTGGCAAGATCCATCATTGCCTCGCTGGAGCCCTCTTTTTCAAACAGTTTTCTGTAATTTTTTTCCGCAAGAAAAAGTTTTTTCTCGTGGGTTAACTTTCTTGCCTCATACTCCAGGGAAATAAGACGGTGCCAACGATATTGGGCATAGAGATGATTTAAAACATTTATCTCCTTATTCTCGTGGAAGGTTAAGAGAAAACCCGGTTCCATTATTTTATCCCGTACTGGAGATTTGGGGTAAAAAATTGCAGTAAGCTGATCCAGATAGCCGTCTCTGTCGCCGTGACTACCAGACTCAAGGGCTGATATTTGTTCAAGACTTCTTTGTAGCTCGGTAAGGGTTTTGCTGTAAAGAGTCAAGGAGTCTGTACGCTGCCCTGTTCTCCATAACGCCCTGATAATTTTTAAGGCTCTCTCATTTTTTTGTGGACATGGACGAGTGAGAGTATCTGAGCAATAAAAATCTGTGGAGATATTCTCTTCCAGTAAAAGCGACATTTCTTTCTTGTTTTCTTCAAGACCGCCATAAATATCAGCAAGGCGAAGGTTAAAATAAGACATGTCTTTTGATTCTGAGATCAACTCCTTATACAAGTCTAACGCCTCTGCAAATTTTCCTGCGGCAAGGAGATTATCAGCCAGTTGTTTCTTTGCTACCGTGGATTCCGGGACATTTTCAAGTAATCTGCGGAGATATTTATTTGCCTTGTCACGCTGTTTATTTTTTTTCAGGTAGAGAGCAACTGTCAACAGGCGGGAAAGTGCTGGTTCCCTGTTTTCTATCTTTGCAAGACTTAAATAATACGATGCTGATGTTACCTTGAGTTTTTGACTCTTTTCCACACATTCCTTAAACTTTCCCTGCCTGAAAAGAAGATCGGAAAGAGTGAAATTAACTTCTCTTTTCAGATCAAAATCATTAACAATAATTTTCTTAAGTGATTTTTGTATTGCTTTGAGTTGATATGCAGCAGGTTGATACTGTCCATCCTCAACAAGAAGTTTTGCCTGAATAAAATCCAGAATCAACAGATCTTCCTGATCCAGAGAATATCTGTTTCTTTTCTCCAGAAACTGTTCATACCAGTTCCAGGCATTTTTACGATTCCCGTTATCAAGTTCGAGTTCAACAAGCTCTTTGAGAATTAAAGATTCGCGAACATTGCTTTCAACAAGTTTTTGTCTCAATACCTGTTCTGCTTCAAAATCAAATCCACGTTTTTGCAGAAGTTCAGCCTTTAAACTGTTTGAAAAATCATTATTATTTGATTTTTTGTAGTCTTCAAGAAGTTTAAAGGCTGTTGCAAACTCACCTGCATCAGCATAACTGTCCAGAATACGTTTAAAAAGTTTTTGCCTTGCAAAAAGAGCTGTTCTAACCGATTTGACTTCAAGCAATTTATCAAGATTGCCAATAATGCCGTATTCAACACTTTTAGCCAGCAGATAGGGTATTTCTCTACTGTTTCGTTCAATAAGAAAATAATGGTCAAATCGACTCAGATACTCAGCAAGGCCGAGGCCAAGTTTTTTCTCAAGTTCTATTTTTTTCTGATAAAAAAAAGCGTCTCGATCTTGCTTGCTGGTCTGTTTCAATAAATTATAACTTTTTTGTTCTTCTCCCAATTTGTCATAGAAGAATGCCAATTTATATTTATCTTTTATTTCTGAGTTTGCTTCAATAACGTCAAGAAGGGCAAGAGAGAGTTTTTTGTTTTCAGTCTCTTCTGCCAAGCGTAACATGTTAAAATAGATAGTCTCAGGTGAGTCAATAACCTTATCAAGATCAAACCAGACTCTTTCCGCACCCAGAGTTTCGACTAGGACCAGTAACTCTTCAGCTATCTGTTCCTGAAGTTCAGTAATTTTTCCTTTAATATATTTATTCTCTGGATTGAGTTGTAAGTACTGTTCGTAACAAAAAAGAGCCTTATCCTGTCTTTTGAGAATGTATTCGTAAATCGTTGCAGCTCTGAGCCACTGTTCTGTTTCGCCAGATTCCGCAAGAATAACAAGATGTTCTACTGCTTTTTCCTGTAAGCCAGCCTGAAGATATGATTCGCCCAACCTTGATCGTACAAGAAGATCACCGGAAAAACTGTTAAGGTATTCTTCCTTGAGAGTTCTGGCCAACTCTGAATATTCCAGATTTTTTTCAAAGACACGGCTTGCCTCAAGTGCATCTTCCGCACTTATCATTTTTCGTTTAAGAAGCTCCTGATAATAATTTTCTGATTCTTTCAAGAGTCCAAGTGATGAGGTAACCAGGGCAAGTTCTTTAATAATGTCTATGTTGTCCTCTGTTCGGGCAGTAAGCTGACGCATCAACGGCAGTGCTTCTGCTTTCCGGTTTTGTTTCAGAAAGGAAACAACAAGCCCTTTGAGTGCCTCCAGTCCCTGTTTAGTAAAAGGTGTTGAATCGAAAATCTTCTGATAATATTCAGAAGATTTGGCGTATTGTCCGTCAGCAAAGAAAACCCTTGCCGCAAAAAGTACAATTTCCAGATTATCCGGGAACTGTTCAAGTAATCCTGAAAGAAGCGCGGTGCTTGTAGCTATATCATCATTATAAAAGGCAATCTGGCAATACTCCCAACGAACCTGATTTATTTCCGGGCGATTCTGAAGAACCTTGCTGTATAAGGTGGCTGCGGTAAAGAAATCACCGTTTCGCACATAACTCCGTGCCAGCTCCCAATCTTTTTTCCAGACCGGTAACTCAGGAGAGATAATCTCCAGTTCCCTGTCAGGAACTATTCCAGCAACTCCCTCAGCAACAGAAACAAGAGAAGAACAGAAAAATAGAATTGTGATGATGAATATATATCTCACTGTATTATCAATACAAAATATATCGATTTTCAGCATCCAGAAAAGCCACGACCTGCAAGATTCAGGACATATTTAGGTCGTGGCTTAAAAAAAATCACCTGTAGAAATCAACTATCTTGTCAACCACATATTGCTGCATTTCATCCGTTAACTCTGGATATATAGGCAAAGCCAGAGTCTCGGTGGCAGCCTTTTCTGCCACAGGACAAGAAATTTCCTTGCGATAATCGCCTAAACATTCCTGCTTATGCAAAGGTACCGGATAGTATACTTCACAGCCCACATTATTTTTCAATAGATAATCACGCAATTTATCTCTATTTTCAGCTCTTATAACAAACTGATTATAGATATGAAAATTTCCTTCCACCTTACCTTTAAAATCACTGTAAATCTCAACGGGAAGGATAACCTTCTTATTCTCAATCAGTTCCGTTTGCTCAAACATATTCCTGTAAGTAGCTGCATTTTCCTGTCTTTTTCCATGCCAGGTATTTAAATGAGGAAGTTTGACTCTGAGAGCAGCAGCCTGAATTGGATCAAGTCTGAAATTACCACCAACAGTAGAATTATAGTATTTCGGCTCCATCCCATGATTTCTGTGAACAGCAAGACTGTCAGCAAACCTGTCATCCTGAGATACAACCATTCCAGCATCCCCAATTCCCCCAAGGTTTTTACTTGGAAAGAATGAGAAACAGCCACAGAGTCCCATACTACCGGCTTTTTTGCAAACAAAGGAACCAGATTCATCCCTGTATGGGAATTCTGCACCAATAGCCTGGGCGGCATCTTCAATCACAGGAAGATCATATTTGGTAGAAAGTCTCAGTATCTCTGTCATATTGGCACATTGTCCATAGAGATGAACCGGAATAATGGCCTTGATTTCCTTATTGCTGTCCGCTTCGAGAATTTCCTCCATTTTAATGGGATCAATGTTAAAACTGTCTTCTTCAATATCGGCAAAAACAGGTGTGGCTCCAACACGTAAAATGACCCCCATTGTGGCAAAAAAGGAATATGGTGTTGTGAGCACCTTGTCTCCCTCACCTACTCCAAGTGTCATGAGGCTTACAAGCAGAGCGTCTGTGCCGCTGGAAACCCCGACGCCCCTTGCTGTGCCTGAATATGCAGCTATCTCTTTTTCAAGAGATGTTACTTCAGGACCCATAATATATCTGGTTGATTTGACGACATTTACAACTGCCTCTACCAACTCATCTTGAATTGTTTGTAATTGCGCATCAAGGTCTAATAAAGGTACTTTCATTATTTTTCCATTAGTTATTTTTTATCTGATTGAATAACGATTTTTTCACCGTCAAGATAATCTACAATATCCGGCATTTCCGCTTCAAAATATTTCTTCATTTTCTTCAGAAGATTGACCTCAATCTGACGTACCCTTTCCCTCGAAATACCAAATTTGTCAGCAATATTCTGCAGGGTAAGCGGTTCATCGGTCAGCAGTCTCTGCTCAAGAATCATTCGTTCTTTCTCGTTCAGATCAAACTTCAGGGCATCAATAAGCTCCCTGAGCTTCACTTTCACCTCCTTACCCGCGACCAGGGTCTCAACAGCTGGCCCATTACTTGGCAGGAAAGATTTCTGCTCATCATCCGAATCAGAACGAACAGGACTTTCAAGGGAAACATCCCAATTGTCCATCCGTTGTCCCATTTCAACAACTTCTTTTTCCTTCACATTGAGCCTTTCAGCAAGCAACTTTGGCTCGGCCTTAAACCCTTGGGACTCAAGAAGTTTTCTTTCCTTGTTTAAGCTGAAGAACAACTTTCTCTGAGCCTGAGTAGTGCCAATTTTCACCAGCCGCCAGTTATCCATAATAAATTTCAGGACATAAGCACGAATCCAGTAAGCAGCATAATAGGAGAATTTAACGCCTCGATATGGATCAAATTTTTTGGTTGCCTGAACAAGTCCAACATTGCCTTCCTGAATCAAATCCATAAAGTTCTGCATCCAGTACTTCTGGAAATCCATTGCAACCTTAACAACCAGCCTGAGGTTGGAGGACACCAACCTGTACGCTGCATCCTGATCTCCAGTCTCCTTGAATTTTACAGCCAACTCATCTGTTTCTTCTCTACTGAGAAGCTCATACTGGCTGATTTCCTGCAAATACCTGTGCAGGGCAGGGTTTGACACAGCAGGGAGATTCTCATTGTCAGAAAGTGCGACAAGCGGGTTCTCAAATGGCTCACTTCCCTTACTCTCTTCATCCGGTGGGAGAACCTCTGCAGGAGAAATTTCAGGTATACTTTCTTTTACCATACTATTCAAAACTCCAAAAACAGTTTGAAATCAAAAAAAATACAAGGATAATGCAAAACGAACAAAGAACAATCTATATACACTATTGGCTGCTTATACCTTGTCTCACAATATTTGCATTGTACCATAGACATCGACTACTGAAAATTCTATTTTCTTCCTAATAAATATGTGATAAGAATGGTTTCTTTTTATTGTGGATGCTTGTTATTATAGTGGCAAAATCACATTTTCGACAGAAATTATTACTATACTTCCATAGTACTTAAAAGCTTACTTCAATATAAAAACATGAAGAATATTCGTAACTTTAGTATAATCGCACACATTGATCACGGTAAATCTACTCTGGCTGACCGTATGATTCAAATGTGTGGACTGATTTCACAAAGAGAGTTCCAGGATCAACTCCTCGACAATATGGATATTGAACGTGAACGGGGAATTACCATCAAAAGCCAGACCGTTTGTCTACCATATACGGCAAAAGATGGCAAAGAATATATCCTGAATCTTGTAGATACTCCGGGTCATGTCGACTTCAGTTACGAAGTTTCCAGAGCTCTTACCTCCTGCGAGGGCGCTTTGCTTCTTGTCGATGCAGCTCAAGGCGTTGAAGCCCAGACACTTGCGAATCTCTATCTGGCAATGGAAAATGACCTTGAAATTATCCCGGTAGTAAACAAGATTGATCTGCCATCAGCAGAGCCGGAAAGAGTATCGCTGCAAATAGAAGAGGATTTGGGGCTGGATTCCGAGCTTGTGCAGCTCTGTTCAGCAAAAGTGGGTACCGGTGTCGATGAAATTCTTGAAGCAATTGTTCGGGAACTCCCCCCGCCTGAAGGAAACATTGATGAGCCACTTCAGGCCCTCATTTTTGACGCAAATTACGACCCGTTTCGCGGCACAGTTATTTCGGTCAGAATCATTAATGGTCAGATTAAAAATGGAGATACTATTAGATTCATGTCCAACAATGCTGAATACAAGGTTGAAGAGGTCGGTTTCTTCAAGGTACAACGAGAAGCTCAAAAAAAGCTTGTGGCAGGCGAAGTTGGCTATATCATAGCTGGCATCAAAACAGTAAGAGACACCCGTCCCGGTGATACCATCACTTTAAAAGATAATCCTTGTGACAAGGCTCTTCCCGGTTTCAGGGAAGTTCAGCAGGTGGTGTTTTCCTCGATCTATCCTATTTCGACAGATGATTACGAGGATCTCTCCTCGGCTCTCGAAAAACTTCAGCTAAATGATGCCGCCCTGACCTTTGAAAAAGATTCCTCTGCCGCTCTTGGCTTTGGTTTTCGTTGCGGTTTTCTGGGACTCCTTCACCTGGAGGTTGTCCAGGAGAGACTGGAACGTGAATTTGACATTTCCCTCATATTAACCGTACCATCCGTTAAATATATTTTTTACCTTGCAGACGGCACTACACTTGAGGTTGATAATCCCGCGCATTTCCCTGATCCAACCCATATAGCAAGAATCGAAGAACCGTTTATCAAGGCAACCATTCTCATCCCGGAGAAATACATGGGCGCAATCATGACGCTCTGCATGGAACGTCGTGGAGAAAACACCAGTTTTCACTATCCAACTCCCGGCCGGATTGAATTTACCTGTGAGCTGCCGCTTGCCGAGGTTATCTATGATTTTTATGACAGATTAAAATCAGTTACTCAGGGATATGGCTCCTTCGATTATGAGATGCTCGATTATCGTAAATCTGATCTTGTTAAACTTGATATTCTGGTAAACGGTGAACCGGTAGATGCCCTGTCTCAACTTGTTCATCGTAATAATTCAAGAAAACGCGGACTTCATGCTTGTGAAATGCTGAAACATGAAATTCCAAGGCAGATGTTTAAAATCGCAATTCAGGCTGCCATTGGCGGTCAGATTATCGCCAGAACCAATATTTCTGCCCTGAGAAAAGATGTAACCGCCAAATGTTATGGTGGTGATATTTCCAGAAAGAGAAAACTGCTTGAGAAACAGAAGGCGGGTAAAAAACGAATGAAAACCGTCGGCAATGTCGATATTCCGCAAACCGCTTTTTTGGCTGTCTTGAAATCAGAACAATCATAAACGGGTCAAAAGTTTTGTTAAAGAAATTATCTATAAAGATCCTGAACATCTTTGGCTGGAAGATCAGGGTCATTGATTTACCGGTTGACCGGTATGTTATTATTGGTGCTCCCCATACCACCAACTGGGATTTCCCTCTTGCCCTTCTCACTATCGCCGCAACAGGTCTGAAATTTTCCTGGGCGGCAAAGGATTCACTGTTTTTCTTCCCGCTTGGTAATCTTTTTAAAAAGATTGGCGGAATTCCCGTAAACAGAAAGGTAAGAAACGATTTCTTGCGGGTGATCCTCTCAAAATTCAAGGAACAGGAAGACTTTGTCATTGCTATTGCCCCGGAAGGAACAAGATCCTATACCGACCACTGGAAGTGCGGCTTTTACCAGATAGCGGTTGAGGCTGAAGCAAAAATAGGACTTGGTTATGTGGATTTTACCAGCAAGACTGTTGGTATTGGAAAAATCATTACTCCCACAGGTAATTTGGAAAAGGATTTTACAGAAATAGCTGCATTTTATCAGGATAAAACAGGGCTCTATCCTCAAAATCAATCAAAAATAACTGTCAGAGAGAAGGAAGTCAGATTCATGTCCCGCCAACTGAAAAAACTGAGAGAATCGAAATAGAATTCAGGAAATAATTTCTTTCAGAGCATCATAATCAACTATTTCGATAACCCTGTTTGAAACCTTTAAAATTCCATCATTTACAAATTTTGTCAAAATCCGTGATAAGGTTTCAGGGGCAGTACCAAGTAAACTTGCGAGCTGCCCTTTGGAAATCTGCAGGTTTACCGTCTCTTCATTTTTCTGATTCTCTACGAGATAAATAATATAGTTAGCCAATCTTTGTGGGACTTCCCGCAGGGAAAGATCTTCAATCTGACGGGTGAATTTTCTCAGTCTGGCTGACAACAGTCCAAGCATATTAAGCGCTAGTTGAGGATGTTCTGTAATCAGCTCCAAAAATCGCTCCTTTGGGAAGTAAAGAAGTTCGCTATCACTAAGAGCCTCGGCATTTGCGGGGAAAGATCTCCCCTGAAAAACAGCCGCCTCGCCAAAAGGTTTAGACGCATCAATAATGTGTAATATCTGCTCTTTTCCAGTTAAGGCTATTTTATACACTTTTACCTGACCGGATATAACAATATAAAACCCATCGCCTGGGTCATTTTCAAAGAAAATAACTTTTCCCTGTTTAACGGATTTCTTCTGTGCTATATGTTCAAGCTTGATTATCTGGTCTTCCGGTAAACCTGAAAAAAGCGGACAATTACTGAGGCTGTTTCTTGTATTCATAATCTTCTCCTGAGAGCTGTTTCAGAACAAAGGTGTTTACACCCTTCGATCAGTATGCAGTAAAATGTATAATACATTTACTCCTGAATATATAGATGAATAATTACAGAAAAATTATACACATTGACATGGATGCCTTCTATGCCTCCATTGAACAGCGTGATAATCCGTCACTTCGGGGAAAACCTGTGATTGTCGGTGGTGATCCAAAATCACGCGGTGTAGTAGCTGCATGTTCTTACGAGGCAAGAGCTTTTGGCATACACTCAGCAATGAGTTGCTCGCAAGCCCGTAAATTATGCCCGGAAGCTGTCTTTGTTCGTCCCAGAATGGCTCATTACAAAGAGATTTCAATGATGATAATGGCAATCTTCCAACGCTACACTTCGACTATTGAGCCAATTTCTCTTGATGAAGCATTTCTTGATGTTACTGGACAATCAGGACATTCCGGTTCAGCCACCCTGCTTGCAAGGGAAATTTGCAGAGAAATCAGGGAAGAAACCAATCTTACTGCATCCGCAGGAGTTTCATACAATAAATTTCTCGCCAAAATAGCTTCAGATATAAATAAACCGAACGGCATCGCAACAATTACTCCAGATGAATCACAAGCCTTTATCGGACAACTTAAAATTTCAAAATTCTTTGGCGTTGGCAAGGCAACAGAAAAAAAGATGAAAGAACTTGGTGTTGCAACCGGGGCCGATTTACTTCGCTACAGTCGGGAAACTCTCAGCAAGCGATTTGGTAAGGCTGGTAATTATTTTTATGATATTGCCAGAGGTATTGATCACCGTCCGGTTTCCGGAAACCGCAAAAGAAAATCAATCGGTAAGGAAACAACCTTTAAAAAGGACGTCTCTTCAACCAGCACTCTGTATTCCTCTTTTAAAACTCTTGCGGAAACCCTTGGGGAAACTTTGCAGGCCAAAAACAGTAGTGCACGAACCCTGTCTGTTAAAATCAGATATAATGATTTTAAAACTATTACCAGATCCTGTACTGTTTCCACACCTATGGAATCAGGCTGCGACATCTATAAGCAGCTGCCGCTGGCTCTGGAAAAATGCAATCTACACCTCAAACCAATAAGACTGATAGGTTTATCTCTCAGTAAACTTACAAACAAGCACTCACAACCCAAACAACTCCCCTTACCTTTTGCTTCACAAGATCAAGAGAAAAACAGGCTGAAACAGTTGTTTTAACGATCTCCAGTACCAGTTCATTAGAGTTTATGGTTTATGTTTATCTAAAAAAGATTTACACTAAACAGTGTCACTTTTACCAAAAACAATCTATACAAATAATTTTATGAAAAACCTCATTAAAACCATTTTCAAGACTTTTAACACAATAGGCAAAATTTTCTTTGCTGTTTACCGTTTTCTTTTTGCATCATTAATCATTGTTTTTATTGGATTTATTGTCCTGTATAATAAGCCTGCAAAGATGCTTACAATTGCCCCTAATTCTATTCTGGAAATTACAATTAACGGTGATCTCGTCGAACAAAGAAGTACGCCCGCTGTACTGAATCAGCTTGTATCACCTTTTTACACAGAACAGGAACCTGAAACTCTTATCTTCGACGTAATAAAGGCAATCGACAAGGCATCCATGGATAACAGGATCAGTCTTCTCAAGCTTGACCTGTCGAATATGAGAAGAGCCGGCCTGGATAACCTGCAAGTCCTTGGACAAAAAATTGACCAGTTTAAAAAGTCTGGTAAAAAGGTAATTATCGCTCAGGATAACTACCTGCAAATGCAGTATTACCTGGCGGCTTTTGCTGATACTGTCATCATGAATCCAAACGGTGCGGTTCTTATGCACGGCTTTGGTACTTACAGACTTTATTACAAGGAATTCCTCGACAAACTGAGTATCACCTACAATATTTTTCAGGTTGGAACCTATAAATCGGCTCTAGAACCATTTACCAGAACATCCATGTCCAGGGAGGATCGTGAGCAAAGTTCCAAATGGCTTGAAGGATTATGGGATATCTACACCAGCGATGTTAATCGGGAAAGAGATCTGGGGCCTGACTCACTTTTAAAATACACCAACTACACCCCGGAACTACTCAGGAAAAGTGGCGGTAGTACAGGCCAGCTTGCACTCAATTCAGGACTTGTTGATTATCTGATGCAAAAGCATGAGATAAGGAATTTTATTGCCAGGGAAGTTGGTGCGTCCAGTGATTCTGAAATAAACACTGTTTCCATGACTGAATATCTGGCAGCAAATCCAGAAAAAGAAAAAGCAGCCACTCTTCCTCTGATTGCTGTTATAATTGCTGAAGGCAAGATAATTCCAGGAAAACAGCCAACAGATGTTATTAGTGCAGATCTGATAGCTGACAAAATAAGAGATGCTGCTAAAAATCCACAGATAAAGGCACTGGTTCTCAGAATTAACTCTGGCGGTGGTTCTGCCTTTGCCTCTGAAATTATTCGCCAGGAGCTTCTACAGTTCAAAAAAAGCGGGAAACCATTTCTCGTTTCCATGGGCAGAGTGGCTGCGTCGGGTGCATACTGGCTCAGTGCAAACGCTGATGAGATCTGGGCATCCCCTGCAACTATTACCGGCTCAATAGGTATTTTTGGAGCAATCCCGACTTTTGAAAAGGGTTTATCTGAACTTGGCATCTACAGTGATGGTACAGGCACAACCCCTGTGGCTTCCGGTCTGAACCTTACTCGAAAACTCCCAGAAAATATTCGCAGCTCTGTTCAGCTTACAGTAGAGCACGGCTATGAGCAATTTCTCTCAATTGTGAGTCAAGGCAGAAAGATAGAACGTTCTCAACTGGAAAGAATTGCCCAGGGTAGAGTCTACGACGGACGTACAGCATTACATCTGAAGCTGGTTGATAGTCTCGGCAGTCTGGAAACAACGATTGACAGGGCTGCTGTGCTTGCCGGATTGGAAAATTACAGGAAAATCCATTGTCTGTCTGTCGCCATCTGCCATATCTGGGCGCACGCCAATCTCTAACACATATTGTCCGTCGTTGGCAGTTTCACCGCTGGCGGCTTTACCATCCCAGTCCCAGTGGTTCTTAGTTTGAACCATGTTGCCGTCTTCCATAAACGGATTAGGCGAATAGAAGTTTCGCATGCCATTGTCTTCTTCTTTGTCAACCGTGAATACTGGCGTTTTCTTAGTTATATCAGCTGCGTTGTAAACATTGATTTCAAAGTCTTGGAAATTGCGCAAGAAGGTACCAACAAAGTGTGCGGTATCTGCCATTGCATCACCATTAGGTGAAAAGGCAATCTTATCAGCTTTGAAATTTGGATTTTCGTAAGTGCTATCAGGCATTTCACCAAGTACTTTGACCTTGTCTAATACATATGAACC
>PDWI01002599.1_pt1 | contig 26884 bp, 34 predicted proteins | sample 1430891 | NCBI WGS metagenome assembly PDWI01 (sample SAMN01162508, study PRJNA174530) | Oral metagenome, whole genome shotgun sequencing project. | biome: Marine environment; feature: Marine mammal; material: Swab sample of the gingival sulcus; isolation source: swab sample of gingival sulcus... | reverse complement strand
TCTTACTTTCTTTTCTTTTTGGTTCTTTTTCTTTTCTTTCTTTCTTTTTTCCCTTTTCTCTATATCGTGCAAACTGCATAAATATACACCTTTTTAATTGCTTTTTATCTGGTAATTTTTCGGTCTTGTGTTTCCGATTTCAACGATTAAACCGATTTCTTTGAGTTTGCATAAAGTTGCATAAACCGTGTTTATATGAATATCCAGTTTCTTGGCAATTTCATCGGTGGTAACAGGTCGGTTGTTATTTGTCCGTCTGTTTTTTTCGTTCACACCGAACAGGTATGCGTAAATGATTAAGGCATTGCCTTTTAGCTTTAAATTCTTAATCATATCTGGGTAAATGTTAATCATTAAACCCTCCCTTCCATAGTGATTTCAACCGTTTTAGTTCATCTGGGGTAGCGGTTTCAATGCCAAGTTCTTTAGCTTGAAACACGACTTCATTGAGCAACACGCTCATTTCTTTTTGGTCGTAACTGCTTGACCCTTGATAGCATCTTAGGACTGTCCCATTTTTTTGGTGTCCCACTTCTTCGCAAAACCACCCAAGTTTATTTTTTTTCCATGATTTTTTGAAAGATTCTACTTCACTTTTTTTGACAAAAACATCGATAAAAATTCCAACTTCTCTGATAAAATTTTTGTAAATTTCTTCCTTCGTGGAAAATAATTTTTCTGCAATTTTTTGGCATAAAATCCATAAATAACCGTTTGCATTTAATGACCTTTTTTTCGGTTTTCCTAGTTGAACTTCGAACCAACTTTCTCGGTCTCTCCCGACGAAAAACTTGTCGGATTCTTTGATGCTATTGGTGAATAATTTTATGTATTGCCCTTCTGGTTTGGTTTCGATGCTCTCTACTTTTGCTCTAATGGTTACACACGTCATTGTGGTTCTCCTCCGCTAATCGTAAATTGATAAAGTTGATGATACCATTTATGATTAAGTCGTTTACTATCTTTTGCGTGATGGCGATTTTATTTCCGTCGATGAACTTTAGCGATACAATCTCGTCGTTTTCGTAATAGTCCACGATGATGATTCTATTACGGTTGTTGTACTCGATGATGACTTCGTCTATTTTGCTCACAAGTAGCTCCTTCCTATCAAAGCAATAAATTCCTCGCGTGAGCGCGTTTCCTCGTATTTTTTTTGGCATTTTTGTTTTAAATACAAGTCCACGTTTCGGCTATTATGCGGTGTTTTATAGGGGCTGTCCGCCATGTGCCTGTCCCACCTTAGCCACACCACGAATCCGTGTTTATCGGATATGGGACGATTCGCCCCAAAGTATATGTGGTGTAGTTGTAATCCCTCGGTAGCCCCTGTCAAAAAACACTCTTTTTGACTTTGCAAAATGGATTTTATACCCATTCTTTAGACTCGATGTCTTTCGCAACTCCGTTGCTATCGATAAAGTCCATTATCAACCGCAAGGCTCTATATTCGCCTGTGAGCGTTAAATTCACCTTAGCCACCCTATGACCCTCTGAATTATTTTTCGTCGCTCTATGGGCTTGTTTTTGCCCTTCTGGAGGCTCCGACTGTTCGACTTCTTGCTTTCGGTTCAACAATTCAAGTTGTTGGTCGATTTTGATGACAATGTCGGCGGTGTCCAACTCCATCATGTTGTCCAGAAACTCGATAGGCAACTTGTTGTCATAGTGAGCGTTCTTGGATTCCAAGATTTTGATGAGGTCGTTTTTTCGTTTCTTCTCGGCTTGAATTTTCTCTTTCAGTACCTCGGCTTGCATTCGCAAGTCATCTTCAACTGATTTTTTGGTTGCCGACAAGTTTCCGTACTTGCTTTCAATGATGATTTCTTCCGCCTGCTTGTCAGTAAAACCGTATTCATCAATGAGGGCTTGTTTTGTCTTTCTGGCAAATACCAGTTTTTCTTGCTTTTTTTTGTCTTCGAAAGCGTTTATTTGTTCCTCTAACGGAACTTTCACTTCGGTAACAAGACTTGCCAAAGCTTTGCACTTTTTTTCAAAGGCGTCAATCGGGGCGGACAGTTGTTTTTTTCCGTCTTTCCTAAAATCCTCGATTTCTCCCTTGATTTTGTTTAGGTCGGCACGTGTTTTCTTGCAATCGGCAACGGTTTCGGGAGTTACGATGATACCTTGGTATTTTTGCAATACCACTTTGAGGTGTTTCTCTACTTCCTTTTGGTTGAAGTCAATGTTCCCAGTAACAACGTTATTTATCTTTGGTTGTATTTGGTTCATGCTCTTTTCTCCATTCTTCTTCTTCCTCGGGCGTTAAAACTCGCTCGATTTCTTTAATAACAACTTCTTTCCCTTTGCCCCACGATTTTGCCGACTCAATCGCAACTTGGTTATTGATAGGAGAAATGACTAAAACGGTTTTTTCTCGTTCTTCTCCCTCTTTGCCAACAATGACTGTGGCAAGAGAGTTGTTGTCAATCACCTTTTCACTTTTGTAGTGGTAGTATCGTCCCTTGGGCTTGCCATCTTCTCCTAAAAATTTTACTTGATAATAAATCATTGTTTTTTCTCCTTAAAATTCTGGTTCTTGTTCTTTGGCTTTAACGTTCATTTCTTCCATCTTCTCAACCTTTCCCTGTAGTCGCATAATGGCTTTTTGCCATTGTTCAGGGCTTAAATCTCCCACCTTTTTTGCTTTGTAATAGTCAAGAATTGTCTTGATGTCCGTATTGGAAACTTTGCACATTTCCAATAGATTCTTTTTCATTTTGGCATTGATTTCTTGTTCTTTTTTCTCTGATTTTCTTCTTTCCTCCGTGTTTTCGTCGGTGTCAGCGTCCTTGTTATTATCTAACAATAGCAATCCCTCTAGGGCATATTTCAAGGAATAGGAACTTGAAGACCCTGTTATTTGTGATGAGTCCATGCCTGCTTTTTCTTCGGATTCCCTCGCGTATGCGGAGGACTCAATATCGTCGTATATGGCTGTGGTCTCAAGGTAATACCTTTCCCCTCGCAACACCACGTCTCTCTTTATTTGGAAGAACCCACCATATTTCCACAACAAAGGTTTCAAGACTTCTAAAATATCCTCTGCGGAACGGTATTTGAACTTCCCAAAATTGTTGTATTGCTCTTTTGTTGCTTTGATTTCTTTCCGGATTAAGTTTAGCCGTTCTCTGCTCGATAATTCGGAATAGTCAACTTTTTTAGTTTTATTTGTTGTTGCCATCATCCTCTCCTTCCGTTTTTTTCCCTATATCGTTCAAAATGGAGAAAAAAAGTCTCGTTGTTATTACGTCTTTGTGGGTTTTGGAAAATTTGTCAAATTCGCTTTTGAAGAAAGATAAACTTTTTACCAATTCGGGCATTTCAAGAAGTCGCTCTGCATCTTTGTCCAAAATTTCCAATTCTTGGTGAAATAGTTTCAATGTCTGTGAGATGATAATACTCAACATAGCGTCTTGTTCTTCCAGAAAATCGCTCAACTCGTCGCTTATCAGTCCGAACGATACCATGCCAAATTCATCTCCCAGATAAACTTTAAATATTGAGTAATTATTTTCTTCTCTCACCTCTTGCCCGTCGTATTCAACACGGCACACATTAGGTAGTTTTTCTGTCATTGCAATAATATCATCAATTTTCTTTTGTAATTCTGTTTCCATTGTTTTAATCCTTTCTATTTCCAAATAATTTTTCCTTGTTTTTCTTTTTTCCGAATGGTACTATAAGCGTATTTTCCGCTCACTTCTTGTTCTGTACAATTGTCTATTAAGTACGGCAACATCTTTCTTTTTTTGTAATAGCCGTGGGACACTTTTCCGTATGCTCCAAACTGTAAACACTTCTTTGGCATAAATTTAAGTGTTTCTTGCTCCAATGATTTTGTTGTAAGTACGTCACTTTCAATCCTTTTGTCAAGCGAAACCTCGGATTCGATTGATGAAATCTGTCGGTCTTTCTTTTGCATGATTGCCATTTCCATCACCGCTACTGTGATGATAAGCAATAATGTCCCCACCACCAACCAAATGAGACTAAACCACATCTGGTTAATGATTGCCACGGTGGAGTACACCACCATAGCGATTGCACAAGCGATAACTAATCCTTTTTTTACTGTTTCCATTGTTTTAATCCTTTCTTTTTTTACGGTTAAAATTTGCAATGAGGTACGATAAAGTCCGCGCTGTCAACGGTTTCCCATCCGTCACCGTTTCTTTGCTCAATTTCAATCCATGCAACTAAACAATTTATGCGTGAGGAGGTGCAACCCGAAAGGGTTCTAACGGTATCTTTTACTCCCTTTTTCGCAATGCTTAGGGCTTCTTTTTTCGTGGCTACGTCTGTTGCTTTTTGAAAGAGGCAATCCCTTTTTATGACATAATCAATAGCTATGTCAATGTTATCCCTAAGTGTGCCTTTTAAAAACTCGCCATTGTGCTTTTTGTTTATTTCTATTTCATAAAAACTGACAACGTACCTTTGGTTTTTCTTGATTCTCATTGTTCCATCCCTTCTTAAATTGTGCTAACTATTAACTGTGTTACCCAAGCGAACCCTAATAATCCAATCACAATTAAAATCTCGCATATGGCTCGGTTTCGTCGCTTTCTTTTCTCGGTTCTTTCAATTCGCCTTGAGGTAATCGCTTGCTTTTCTCTCATGGCTCGCCTTTCTTCCAAGCCGTTAATCGATAATTTTTCCATTTTCTGTACCCTTTCTCCATACTAAATTACCTTTTCGTTCTAATGTTTTTGTGTAACTATATGAATAAAGGCCTTTAAGATTCTCACTATTAGCTGTGCTAACAGGGTACCAAAACTCGTATTTGTCGCCGTAATAAATTACAGCCCTTAACACCTTGCCTATCGGTGTAAATTCAACATCTTTCTTCTTGATTCTCATACTACACCACCTCACTTTCATTAAACATAATGGTGCCTTTTTTAATCATCCTGTTTAACTTATCGTTGGCAAAATCGCAATCAAAGAGTTGCCGGATAAACTCTTTTACGTGCCTCTTGGTCGTTGCGGTGTAACGGTCACGGTTCGTAAAAGTGATAGTCTTTTCTGTTACTTTGACAACGACGGTGTCGTAGCTTGTGAGCATGGTAGTGTCGCCATCGGTGGTTACTATAGCCTTACCAAAATAGCTTTTTTTTCCTTCAAAAACTGGCTCTAAGCGTTTAAAATTCAACATGATACACATCCTTTCCTTTAAGGGAGCAACTAAGCTCCCTTGACTCATCAACAACTACTACTTTAAAATTCTTTCCAATCCTTTCTGGGCTATGTCCTCGGCTCTCGCCCCTCTGGAATAAAAGCCTTTGCATAACATCCCTGCCGTTCCCAAACCTACGCCAACCGTCCACTCTTTCCCTTTGTCATTGACAAACTCACAAGTACCGCCTGAAAGCTAATCAACTCTCCTTTTTCATCAAATCTCTTGTTTGTAAGTGTAACATTCTTCATAATTAAACATCCTTTCCTTTCCAAGGGAGAAAGCCCTTGCTCCTTTAACTTGATTTTATTGTACAACACTTTAGAAATCTTGTCAACAACTTTTGTGAAAAAGTTTAGCGTATTAAATTTTATCACAAAAAAGTTAAATAAAAAACCGCGCCAAAACCTAAGAAAAGGTTGTAATTCTAATGGTTTTATGGTATACTGGAAAAAATAGGAAATGGACAAGAAAAATAAACTATCTTGCTTTTTCACCGGCTCTCTGGCAAAAAATGGAAGTTTCAATCGGTAGCAAAACTGGGAGCAACAACCACTATTACCAGAAACTGGAAGCCCTAGAATCGCCTGTAACGGAAGAAAACAACAACTAGGATACATAGCACCAGAAACCAAAGAAAAGCCGTTACAAAGGCAAACAGACACCACAGAAAGGAAATGGGTATGAAGCCAACCTTAGATGAATTGGTAAAAGAAAACTTAGAATTGAGAAAAGAAACGGATTAAAAGCCAAGGCAAACACGGATTGTCTATATATAAATATGATAACATAAGCGATTACTTATAGTACTCTTCTCTCTATCCTTGCAATCACTATATCTCAACATTTTAAGACTGCTTTTAGTAGGATAAGACATATCCACCCCACGCAAACACAAGTTCGACCTCACAGAATCGCCTGTAACGGACTTTTTAGTGCCTTTAATAGTAAACCATGGCTAGGCATAAAAAGTCGCTTAGAGAGGACGCTAGGCACCTTCTCGGCGAAATGGGGTATATAGGGAAGGTGGAACAAGGGGAAAAGAGACCATGGACAATCCATGCCAGGAGACAAGGAAACCACTATATGTAGTATACGGTCTCAAAAATCACGGGGGTAATACCTCGGCAAAACTATATATAGTATGTCAGAGAGAGAAAAGGGGAAGGGTTCGTGGCAAACCACAACCGCATCGACACAAAAGCGGGATAGCATGCAGAAATCCAAATATTATGTAAACCACTGAACACATTGGAAAATAGGGATTCCTTGTTTTTGGGTCTCAAAAATCACGGGGGTAATACCTCAAAAATGGTTTACAATAATCATATAGTGATTCATTCTTTACATTGCATTTTGTTTCTATTATAAGACGCACATAATCAGCGTACTTCTTCATCTCGTTTGTACTTTACATTATTTAGCAACGAACATCATCGCCAAACAAGAACAGGCGTACATTAGTAGAGAACAAGTGTTCGCTCTGTCCCTCTTCAACCTTGTCCCTGAGAACTCACCATTTCGCCTATGCCAAACAATACCCAGTTGAAGAGGACAGGTACCAGGTTGCACCTGTTCGTCCGTCATAGCCACTAGTACCCCCCCCTCCCCTCCACCCTAACCCTCCCCCTCGGTGAAAAGAAAGAACGTGTGTTCGTGCGCGGGCGGGCTACTCCATTTAGTTTTAGATTACCATTTCCCCATACGAAGCCGGGAAGTTTCTCTGTCTCCCTTATGTAATACCCCCGACTGTATTATCGCAACTATCTAAAAAACAAAACACAAAATTTCGGATTAAAATATTTTTCCGAGAGTGTTAATTGGATTTCCTAAAAAAACAAATAAGAAAAAAACCAAGGGAATGGTATACCCCAATATAGGTACGGGGAAATAATAGTTATATGGGGAAAAAAAATAAAAACCCCGAGAAAAGGAGGGGCAAATAATAGGGTAGGAGGATAGGAGCAAATTATAAGGGCGTAAATGGACGTGTAAGGGGCGAAAGTGATGTAATAGGATATAGGGTATGGGAAGGAGGAAAAAAGTTGCTTAGAAATGAAAAGAGAGCCTCGGCGGAGAGACTCTTCTTTCGTATCGGGGCCGAAGTAAGGTAAGCCCGATTGATTGTATATAGTATAGCATAGAAAAAGCTCTAGGTAAAGGGCTTTTTCGTAAAAGGAAGTATCTATGATGAAATATGTTTTATTGGTATAGAAGAGGTTGGTTGTGTTGAGCTAGTTGTTGGGCGGCCATTTGGAAGTCCCAACGTTCGGTGTGTTTATCGAGCATATGGTGTAGTTCGCGAATGGTGTTTGGATGGTTGAGGTCGCTGACGTTAATTTGGAATACGAGTTCGGTCTTGATGGATGGTGATTTGAAGGTAAAGAAGAAAAGGTGTTTTCGGTGTCGTTCCTCGTACGTGTTAAAGGTAATGTAGTCGACGTCTTGTATGGCCTCTTTGAATAGGTTGATTTGTTGTTCGATACGTTCTTTGGTATTGTTCATATATTTCTCCTTAGGTAACTACCATTTGGAGGGAGAGTTGAAATAAAAATACGAGGTCTCGTGTGCAACAACTTAATTTTTACGTGAAATGTTTTATTTGTCTCTCCCTCACTAATGTTCCCTTATATTATAACACAATAAAAGAGGAAAAGCAACCATAAAGATTACTTTTCCCCTACGAAAGGATGATGAGGTAGTGGGGCAAATGAAAACAACAATTATATAAACCAAGGAGTAATAATATGTGCAACTTTTAGGGCTAGGACACTAAAAAGAATCCCCACTACGGTTTTAGTGTAGCATGGTTTGGAGAAAAAGTAAAGGTGTTTTTGTTGGATTGGTTGACAACTGGAAATATTTGGTATATTTTATGTGGAAAAAGGAGGAGTTATGTCGAATTATAAAGATAAGCGCTTTAATTATAAACACTTGGATACCCCTAAAGAGGCTCGAGAACGCTTGGAGAGGGAGCGAAACAAGGTTGTAAATCAGCATTATAGTCGTTATGTGCGCCATGCAAAACGTACGCGTATTATCGGACATCCGATAGAGTTGATTTATCGTTTGGCGGAGTATTTTTACCGTCAGGACGAACGAGGAAAACCCTATACCGAGAAGGGCGTAAAGCGGGTGACCCACCCCAAAATGTATAACATTTATAAAAATGGTGGTCGAGAAAAAGAGGCTCGGGAGTATTATTTGGGCTTTCTGGTCGACCCTGTGTATGAGGAACGAATGAAACGGTACGAGGGTATGGATGATATTGCCCCGTATTTGGCCTATTTCATTGATAGCGAGGAAGACACCTTGGGGTATCAGGAGATTATTGAGAAGGCGGAGTTGTTGGTTGCGGAACAACGGGAAGAACGGTTGTATGAACGTGGTAACTCGGGAGACGTGTTTAGCATGAAGGCTCGGAATGAGTGGTCGGATAAGGAACCAGAACGTCGTGAGGCTTTCTTGCATGGTGTCGACCCCGAAAAGGCGATAAAATACATTGAAATGGAGCCTGAAAAAGTAGAAACGGAAAAATAGATGAACCAAGTTGAGTATGAATATTATCAACGATTAAAGAGAGACTTTAAGTCCTATGTGTTTCATACCCAGAATGAAGGCGTGGACTTGTCGAAACAAGAACCTCGATGGAAGTTGACGAAATTTCATCGGTATCTGGCGGACGAGGTGCAGAAGTTCTTGGAGGAAAAGGAACACTGGTTATTGTTGCTGTCGGTACCGCCCCAACATGGGAAGTCGGTATTGATAACAGAGACGTTGCCTTCTTGGTATTTGGGAAAGAATCCCGAGCATAAGGTGATACAAGTATCTTATGGAGACGAGTTTGCTCGTCGTTTCGGGAGACGGAATCGGGACAAGATTGAACGTTATGGGGATTTTTTGTTTGACGTCCGTGTGAGTAAGAAGAAAAAGAAAGACGACCATTTTGAGTTGGAAAATGGTTACGGGAAGATGATTAGCAAAGGCTTTGGCGGACAGGTAACTGGTGAGGGAGCCAATTTAATCATCGTCGATGACCCTGTTAAGAACTCCGAACAGGTTGCCACGTTAGGCTCGAGGGATAAGTTGTATGAGGCATGGCAATCTACACTATATACTCGGCAAGCGGTAAATTGTAAAATTATCATCATTCAGACTCGTTGGCATGAGGACGACTTGTACGGACGTCTGGCAGGGCAAAAAGGGGTAAGGACCATTAATTTGCCCGCCATATGCGAGAGTAGTGTTGACCCGATGGGACGGAAACTCGGCGATGCGTTGTGTCCCGAGATTGGCAAGACCAAAGAATGGTTGTTACAACAAAAGGAAGGTTTGGTGTCAGGCCAAGTCCAAGAGGAAGGCCAAAGCGGGCTACGAGTGTGGAACGCGATGTACCAAGGTCGTCCGTCGAGCATTAAGGGGAACATTTTAAAGCGAGAATGGTGGCAATACTACGAGCCGAAAGAAGTTACGGTATTTGACGAGATTCTATTGAGCGTGGATACCGCGTTCAAGGGAAAGGAATCCTCGGACTACGTGGCAATGGAAGTATGGGGCAAGAAAAGTCCCAATTACTATTTAGTGAACGTGGTGCGAGACCACATGAACTTTATGGCAACCATTCGGAATATTTTGCAACAACGTACCCTTTATGGTACGAAGTTGATATTAATCGAGGATAAAGCAAACGGAACGGCGGTATTAGAAGTGATGAAACAACACGTAAGCGGTTTGATTGCCGTTACACCGAAAGAAAGTAAGGAACAAAGGGTAAATGCCATCTCATACTTAATCGAGGCGGGAAACGTGTATTTGCCTTTGGGTAAAAGTTTTACGGCGGAGTTTGTCGACGAGTGTGCGAGTTTTCCCCACGGCAAGAACGACGATATGGTTGATGCGATGACACAAGCATTGTTGAGATTGTCTCGTCATGGTGGGAAACGACAAAGGTCGATGATTGGTTTTGATTCGGTGCCGAGGGTAACCAATGGCATCGGGAAAGGAGACGTTATCAGTGTTATTTAGTTTGTTATATGGAGTGGTGGTAGGCTTGTCTATGTCCTTGGCTTTTTTTATGGGGTACAAGGCGGGGCAAGGAAAAGGAAAAATTATTCCTCAACTACCGAAAAAGAAAAAGGTGGATAAGGCGGAGGAACAGGAAAAGGAACTCTTGAAAGCCATTAGCACCTACGACCCGATGGAGGTAAACAATGGAGAATAAGGCAAAAGTAATCTTTGACCGTTACGAGAAGTGCAAGCAGTTCGTTCAGCGGAACCAAATAATCCATAAAACCAAGGTGAACTGGAATATGTACCTTGGAAAACAATGGGAAGGAATCCCCACCAATGGGGAAGTGTTGCCCATGAAGAACTTCATCACCCCTGTGGTGAAGTATAAGACCGCTACGGTTTGTCGTAATAAGGTTACGGCTCACTACAGTGGCACAAACGAGGACGAAAGAGTTTACCGTGCCTTGGACGATTTTTTCTCGAATCAGTGGGAATTGGCTAAGTTGGACAAGAAAATCTGGGACGTGGTAAAAAGTTCGGCTATTTCGGGAGATTCATACACGTTCTATGGAACGGACGACGTGAAGGATTGTCAGGTATTGCCTAATACAAGTGTTATGCTTGGTGATGAAAATGAATCCGAACTACAAAACCAACCGTACATTTTGATTTTGGAGCGGATTCACGTTGATAAAATCCGCAATATTATCGGAGAAAAGGAAATTGTACTGGGCGATGACGAAACCGACCACTTGTTGAACCTAACCCACAAGGTGGACGATGATGGCAAAGTGCTAAGCATTATCTGTCTTGAAAAGAAGAACGGTATCGTTTACATCACTAAGGCGGTAGAAGGAATCACTTATGTTCCCGAACAACCTATGAGGGCAACGGTGAACGGGAAAGAAGTTGGAAAAGGACTTTCCTTGTATCCGTTGGTATCGTTCCGATGGGAGGATATTCCCGACTCCGCTCGAGGACAGGGAGAAGTGGAACGGTTAATCCCGAACCAAATAAAGGTGAATCAAGCGGAGGCTCAACGAAGTATTGCCAACAAACAGTTCGCATTCCCTAAAATTGTTTTTGACGAATCTTCCGTTGCTAACATTGGCGATATTGATAAAGTTGGCGTGAAAGTTGCGGTGAACGGAGCGGGAGTCCAATCCGTTAAGCAAATGGTGGACTTTATCGAGCCTCATGCATCCGCCCCCGATGCACGTATTTTCCCCGAGGAATTAATGAGAACCACTAAGGAATTAGCGGGAGCGAGCGATACCACATTGGGGCAAATAGACCCCACGAGAGTATCCGCATCAACCGTTATTGCCTTAAAGGACAGTTCCGAGGTGAACTTGAACGAACAAGTGTCCAAGTTTTCGCAATATGTAGAGGATACGGCACGTTTGTGGATTGAGATGGCAATCCTTTACGGAAAGGAAATTGAATTGCCCCCTGTGGAAGATGAAGAAGAATCGGAAATGGTAACGGGAGATGTACTGGAAAACTTAAAGTACGACGTGAGGGTAGACGTATCCGAGGATACTCCGTTTACGAAAGAAATGTTAATGACCGCTTTGAACGAATTAAGAGACCCCAACGAGAAACTGACGTTGCAAGAATATGCGGAAATGTTGCCCGCCAACACGTCCATTAACAAAGAACTGTTGTTGAAGATTTTGAAAAAACGAGTACAACGAGCCGTTGAACAACCTGTGGCAGAAGAAACACCAGAAAAACCCCAGGAACAACCAGAAGGAGGAACAAATGAAGTGTCTGAAATGCAATAAAGAAACCTTTATCGACCGACAAGACAAAGATGGTCGACTATGGAGAGTTTGCATGAATGCTCAATGTGAGGAATACCAAAAATCCTTTACATTGTCGGGGCAAAAAAGCACCGAGTCAAAGATGGAGAAAGTACCTAGTAAAACCGAGACCGTCGAATAATACTTGACAAAATTGGTAATTTATGGTAATAGAAATGGAGGAAAAAAATGGCTTTTGAAAACCAAAGCGGAAACACTGTGGAAGTCGCTACCCCACAAGATATTGAGCTACTAGGCGGAAACAATGAGGACGTCGCCGACCCTCAACCAGAAGATGAACCTAAGGTAGAACCCGAGGATAATCCCGAGGTGGAACCTGAGGAAGAACCTGAAAGTCCAGAAGAAAAGTCCAATCGTGCCTTTGCGGATATGCGTAAAGCAAACGAGGAGCTAAACCGAAAACTCGAGGAGGCTCAAGAGAAACTTGCTCGACTGGAGGAGGAAAACGAATCTTTTGGAAGTCATTTTGAAGAACAAAAGCTAAAAGACCGAGAACTTGAGATTCAAGAACTTGTCGAACAGTACGGATTCGATGAAGATGAAGTACGTGCCATGTACGAACACGAGGACGAATTGAGACAAGAGTTAGCCGAAAAAGAGGCTAGAATCAAAGAGTTCGAGGCAAAGGAACAGGAACGTATCCAGAGAGAATCGGAGCAAAAGTCCGAGGAATTGATGGAAAACGACCTGAAAACGTGGCAGTCCTTAGACCCCACTATCAAAACGATGGCGGATGTCCCGAAAGAATTGCTTGCGTTGAGAATAAGCGAGAACGGAGTATTAAAAAACACTCCCGAAGATGCTTATTATTTGTACGAAAAAACGAAAAAGAGAAATGTCCCGAAAGTCGGGAAAGTGAATCAGTCAAGTCCGAGCGGTGATTACTACACCGAGGACGAGCTGAATGCAATGTCAATGCAAGAATACCTTGAAAACTTTGAGAAAGCAAAGCGTTCGCAAGCACTGATTGATGAGGCAAAGGGACTCTAAAAGGAGAGGAATTATGGCTTATAGCGAAAGAAATTGGAAACTTATTTCCGCAGAAATCATCAAAAAAGCATTTGACGAAGCAGTGTTGGTAAAACACTGTACCAACCAATACGAAGGCGAGATTAAAGGCAGAGGAGACTCTATCAAAATCATCGGAGCAGGCAACATTGCTGTTAATACGGTATCCGCAGCTACCGAACCGACGTTTGGCGACCCCTCGGCAATTACTGAAACTGCACAAACATTGATTGTAAATCAAGTATCTACTTTACAATTTATGGTGTCTGACCTTGACCAAAGTCGAGGTGCAAAAAAGGCATTAGAAGAATACAAAACTCAAGCGGGCTTGGAGCTTGCTGACGCCCATGACAAGTTCGTTGGCGGATTCGCTAATACGGGTGGAGTGGAAAAAATTAACGGCACAGGTACCGTAAACATCACCAAGGATAACGCTCTGGAGTTTTGTAACATGGCAAAAACAAAACTTTGGCAAAATGGTGTAAAGCAAAACACCAAACTGTTCTTGGAAGTGACACCCAAGTATTGGGAGTATATGTACCAAAACATTAACGCTATTGATACCAACAACCACGAATCCATTAAGAATGGTGCCGTAGGTCGGTACAATGGCATGGACATCTTTGTAACCAACAACATTTTGAATGCGGGAGGAAATGATTACTGTATGGTTCGTACTGGACGAGCCGTAGCATTTGTGAATCCGCTCATCAAACTTGAACCTAAACGAGCCAACAACATGATGGCGGACGAAGTGAGAGGAATGAGTTTCTATGACGGAAAAGTTGTACGAAACAAAGAAATCGTTTCAATTGTAGGCAAATATGCGTAGACTAATCGAGAACAATGTTCCCGTTTGGCTAAAAGGGGTAAAGGTAGAAAAAGACAAGGCTATCGAGGTTGACCTTGAAGGCTATGCAACACCTTATATCCTCGTAAAAGCGAAAGCCAAGGGTATTATGACTATCAAGGAGGGTACGGGAGTGAATGGACTTTTACCACTCGATGTACTCTTGAAAAAAGGGGAATGGACTTTAATCGCCGTTGACACATCAAGTTATGCCAGAGATGGCAAATTACACTTGACGGTGGACACGGAGGCAGAACTGGTTACATTCTTCCAATAGAAAGAAACAAAAGGAGGTGGGGAGGAATCCCCGCCTTTTTTATTAAAAAGGAGCAATGAATGATTACCTACAAACAATTAAAAGACTATATACAAGGCTTAGGCTTTGAAGAATATGAAACCGTGGAGGAATACGAGGTTATCGTCAATAAAGCATTGACATTAGCTTTACAAACCATCTCCGAAACGGTAATTGCCCCGAAAGAATCTATCGATTTAATCAATGCTCACGGTGAGTACGACTTGGAAGAAATTACCAAAGAAGGTGGGATTGTTCGATTCAACGAGCTTGAAACCATTTGGCAAGAGACCACGGAAGGCGACAAATTGTTCAACAACTATCACTTGGAAAATGGTAAAATTTTACATTTGCCCGAGGATATTGTTGCCAACTACACTGTGTATTATAAGCCAATTATCGTTCAAATCGAGGATATGAGTGATAATGACCCTTTGCCTATCCATTATCGTGCAGAACACCTTTTGCCCTTGTTGGTTGCTTACCATGTGTGGTTAGACGACGAGGAACGAAAAGCCGTTATGTACTACAATGAGTATCAGCAAGAAAGGGAGTTACTGATAAAGAACCTTGAAAAGAATGGGCATGGCGGGAAACGACTGGCTCGAATGGTAGGTGGTTTGCCGTGGTAAGAAGAATGGAAGTGCCACCTAGTCGAGCTTATCAGACGAGCGTGTACCGAGGATTGAAAGGGGCGGACTTTTCGCAAGACCCTTCCTTGGTTAGTCGTGACCGTTCACCCGACCTACTAAACATGGTATCGGACAACGGTGGGATACCTGTTAAAAGAAAGGGCTATGAAAAAGTCAAAGAGTTATTGGGAACCGTACATAACCTTTGGGCATTTCAATGGGACTCGTACGACGTCTTTTGCTATGTTTCTGGGCATTATTTGACCGTTTGTTGTGGTTCAAAGACGGCATACCAGTCGTTACACAGTAGCTCGAAAAAGCTCGGATTTTATTCACAAGCTCCGACAAATCGAGGATTCTATTTAATGGAAAAAGACCACTATTACAAAGTAACCATTGATGATAACGGAACACCCCATGTTACAAACGTTAGTCCATATGTTCCACTGGTGGTTATTTCCCGAAACTATGACGGTGGCGGGAAAATGTACGAAAACATCAATGTTTTGACTCGGGAGCGAAAAGAACAGTTTTTGAACGACCAACATAAAAATACTTTTTTAGTTACCTCGGAAGTGGATACCTCGAAACCGTATAAGTTTGAGTATAAGAACTCAAACGGAGACTGGGTAGTGGATAGCACGGCAACCGTGAACGGAGCAACCTTTTCGGTAAATTACACTCATAATCCCGTGGTTACTGGGGAGGATAACATTTCCATAACCTATTATGCGACGGGGACGGGCGACCCTGATATTGATAAATCCAATATGGTATTAGAGTGTACCAATCATACACATTACAGTAAATCCACCATTGACCAAATCTTCACCACGGGGAATCCCGCATTCCCGCAACACGTTATGTACTCGGCTTTGGGAGACCCTACCTATTTCCCCGACTTAAACTACCTATTCGTTGGTGGTATGAGTACCGCCGTGAAAGGATTCATGAACATTGGAGATAATCTCGCCGTGGTAAAAGAGGAATCAGGGACGGATAGTACGGTGTTTATTGTGTATCAGACGTCCATATCGACCAAAAGCGTTACCATTGACGACAAAACGACGAAAACCACTAAAGAGATGGTTTTTGCCTGTAAATCATCAACCACTGGGATTGGTGCTATTGCAAAAGATTCGTTTGGAATATTGAATGATGAACCGCTATTCCTTTCTCGAAAGGGAGTTTACGGAATCGTCCCTACCGCCTTTGGAAGTGAAAAGGTGGTTCGGAACCGCTCTTTCTTTCTGGATAGTAAACTGACTAGGGAGAATAACCTCGATGAGGCGAAAGCGGTTGTATGGAACAATTATTATTTGTTGTCCATCAATGGTAAAGTATACGTGTTAGATGGACGAAAAAAGGCCAATGATTACAAACGAAATACCGACTACATTTACGAGGCTTATTACTGGGATAACATTCCCGCCACTTGTTGGCTAGTTTACAAGAATGAGTTGTACTTTGGAACAATAACTGGTGATGTAATGAAGTTTAAAAATACAGGTGGCTTAGAGGATTATAACGATAATGGACAACCGATTCACGCTGTCTGGAGTACCCCGAACGATAACGACGGGGCAACAAAATACCTCAAAACCATGGAAAAGAAAGGTACCATGTTGTCTTTCCAACCTTATGGCCGTACGTCGGTAGTGGTATCCGCCTCGATTGATGGATACCCTAAAGAGGAAATAGCCACGGCACGAGCGGATAACGAGTTCGGTTTTGCCTATTTTAGCTTCGAACCATTACGGTTCGTTGGCAATCAACAAGTTATTCGAGATAAAGTAATAAAAAAGAAAATAAAAAAGTATAAGCGATTGAAGTTTTACTTTGAAAACAAGGAGTTGAATGAACCGTTTGGCATCATCGAGTTCGTTAAAACGTACACAGTCAATCGTTTTGCAAAAGAATAGGAGGAGAAAATGTTTGAGGATAAAAAAATCACGACAGAAGAGATGAACTCTCGTGATGTGGAAGGTCATGCTCCTACTCTGGGCAATGACGTTCTGTTCAATCAACGTATTTTTGATAAGTTACCTAAGTTCATTGTATCAAAATACAATGCGTTGATTACCGCAATTAGCGGGAAGTTCAACGGTGTAGATAGTAATATAAACGACCTTAGTGGTAGACTTAACCAAGAAGAGGCTAGAAAACCAAAGTTTGGTGCGATTCAAACAAACCATGACTTGAAATATAGTCAATGGACCGCCCCCGGAGATGGCATGGCCTATTTGAGGTTAATGCAATATACCTCTACCGGTTACGGCTTAGCTTATGTAAAGCATACGGGACACAATGATATAATAGCCAGCCTAAAAACCGAGAATGGGGCTCAAACAATTATTAGTATTCCCATCATCAAGGGGAGACAATATCGTATTGATTATCAGCACAATGTTGGACATTTATATCTTTATTTTATTCCATTTGAGTAGAAAGGAGTATAATCATGAAAATTTTAATTAGTTGTGGCCATGGAGGTACAGACCCTGGTGTTACAGGCTATACAGGTGTCCCTGAACACGCTTTAACTTGTACTCAAGGGAATCTTATTGCCAAGTATTTGAAAGCGGAAGGGCATACTGTAAAAGTATGCATTGAAGAATGGTCGGCAAACAACTTCCGTGTGAGAAGTCGCAAAGGATGCGATGTTGCCGTATCATTGCATTTTAATGGATTCAATGGGAAGGCAAACGGAACAGAGGTGCTTTACAGTAATTACACAAGTGTTGCAAGCCGTGTGTTGCGTGCCATTAATAGTACGCTTGGATTGAGTAATCGAGGACTAAAAAAGCGTAGTGATTTATACGTGTTTTGGCACAACAATTTTGATTGTTTAATCGAAACCTGTTTTATTGATAATAAACACGATTACGATACCTATAAAGCGAAACAAGAAGAAGTTGCAAAAGCCATTGCCTATGCAATTATTAACAAACCTATGAGTAAGCCTTATGGTTGGGAACAGCATGGAAACCACTGGTATTATCGACAAAGCGATGGTACCTTAGCAAAAGACCGACTAGGTTATGTTGGTTCCGACTTTTACTATTTTGACAAACAAGGTCGTCGTGGAGGTGGTGTGTTTAAGGTGAATGGAAGATATTACCATTTTTCCAACGAGACAGGAAAGGCTGTTCAAGGTTGGTACACCACAAAAGACGGAAAGAAAATGTATTTTGACCGTGATGGAAAATCCGCCGTAGGACTGGTATATATTGGAAAAGACCAATATTGCTTTGACAAAAACGGTTTTTTGAAAATAGGGAAGTTCAAAGCCACCTTGATTACGGATAGCGACGGTAAGGTGGTAAAAGGGTGTTAGATATATTTTTTAACAATCTATTAGCGGTCATTGGAACATTGTTTGCGACCGCGTTCATCATGATGATGAAGGGATTAAAAACACGTTTGGATAGTATTCTAAACTTGTTTGAAAAGATTAAAGACGGAGTAGTGGGATTACTGAAATATCGACTGTATTATAACTGTCAATATTATCTCCGAATTCATTGTATCCCAATTGACGAACTTTCCGAATTGGAAGTTTTATATAAAAAGTACGAGAACCTAGGTGGGAACGGGAAATGCAAATCCCTTCTTGAACAGGTTCGCACCCTAGAAGTTGTTACGGTAGAAGAGTTTGAAAAGAGAAAATACAGAGATATTTTCCGAAAAGGAGGAAAACATGAATCTTAAAAATCGCTTGAGAAATAAGGCCACATTGGTAGCAATCATCTTTTCGCTAGTTGGAATATTTTACCAATTGTGCGGAATCTTGAATATTGTTCCGCCAATCAGTGATGAGGAATTGGTTCAAACATTAGGAATGATTATTAATTTATTAGTTCTTTTGGGAGTTGTGGTAGACCCCAACACCAAGGGAATTAAAGATGGAGAGGAGTGGGATTAATGGCTAAAAAATCTCCCTTTAGAACCAATGAGCAAATAAAGAAGGAATATGCAGAGGCCTACAAGGCATATGCGGACGAGCAAACAAGACAGGCAAATCGTTTAAAAACGGAGAAAAATACACTTTATGACGGTAAACAGAGAGAAGGGTATACAACCTATATGGAAAATAAAAAAGCTCTTCCCGAGGAATTGGCTAAACTCGGAGTGGTTGGTGGAGCAACGGAATCCACCACCCTCCGCGGACAAACGAACTATGAGAATGTTCGTGGTGCCATTGAAAAACAACGAGGCTCCGATTTAACCGCAATTGACAACCAGAAGTCCGATAACTTGAGTGCCTATAACTTAACGGCACAACAAAATATGAGAACGGAAATGCAACAAGAACGAGCAAAGGAATTGGCTTGGTTGCAAGCCGAACAGGAAAAAGAGGAACGTCGTTTTGCGAACACCATCAGAGGTTGGAACTCCGTTTCCGCCATTGATAGCGAAATCGCAAGAATCCAACGTTCTGGTGTAGACCTGTGGAAAATTCCTTATTTGAAAATGCAACGAACCGATGTGCTTGAGGCCGAGGCCTTGGCACGAGCCAACGCTAGTTCTGGCGGAGGCGGTGGTTACAGTTATGGCGGTGGTGGTAGTTCTAGCGGTGGCGGAAGTGCTGCGACCCAAGCTGTCAAAGCTCACTACAAAGACGTTCTTTCAAAAATCAAGTCAACTCCGCATACCGTAAGTTACGGGAAAAAGAAAAAATCTTCTAGTAGCAAAAAGAAAAGTACTGGCACAGGCACGCACTATATCCGTGGAGGCAAAAAAATCAAATGGTAAATTAAAGCCTCAAAAGGAGGAACAATGTTTTTAGATAGTTTGTTTAGGCGGAAGAAGAAAAAGAAAAAATCAGTCTTTTTCCGACCTCATGTAAAAAAAGCGGTGAGAAAGCCTTCCCTGTTCGGGAGGGCTACTTCTCATTCAATGCATGTGAAAAAAGAAAAACCGACTCACATTGCTCACCAAATCGAGCAAGAACGTATTAAAAAGCAAGAACGCGTTGAGAGAAAAAAAGAACTGGCGAATGCGATTCGAATGAAGAGCATTGCGAACCAGTTAAAAGAGAAAGAGAGAAAAACCAATAAGAACGGCCAACTGTCCATTGAACAAGGCTTGTTGACACAACAAGCAACCGTCAATGGTAGCCCTAAATTGCAAAGGGCTAAGTTTAAGTCGTTTGACAAGATGACCAAGTCGCCTATCTCCAAGGTGAACGCCCAAAGCCTCGAGCGATTTACTAAAAAGAACCCATTTGCATCGGCTTTAATAACCCGTTCATATGGGGATAGTCGTAAACCAAGTAAAATTGCTAAGAATGTTTACGGCCATAAAATTGACACCAAAAAGGCTGAAAACAAGATAGCCTATAAGGTCGGCGGATTCGCGGGAGATGTTGCCTTCAACGCTCTCACAGGCGGATTCGCGGGTGGTACAGCCTTCACTGGCGGTATTAAAGGGCTTGCTAAAGGAGGGCTAAAAGCTACGGCGAAACATCTTGGTAAAAACGCACTGGGAGACGTACTCACATCAACGCCATTGAACGTGTCCCAGTCTATTAGTGAGTCCAAAAATAGGAAAGAGTTCATTCAGCAATTATTAATCAACTCCACCCTTGATGCGACGGTTGGCACGCTAATTGAAATACCGAGCCTAAAAAAAAGTTTCAAGCTACAAAAAGCAAAACAGTTGCTTGACGACAGTAAAAAAGTCCCGCCTATGGAACGAAAGAAACTGGAAAAAGAGGCTCAAGACCAATTAGAATCTCTGGGCGATGAATTGAAGGCACAAAAGCCTAAAGTTGCTGTGGAGAATAGCGTCAAGGCACCCGAGAAGGCCCCTCCTGTCCCCTATAAGAGATTTTTTGAAAAAAAAGGTACTACGAGTCCTAAAACAAAAAAACGTCCCTTAGAAACGAAAGGAGAGGAGTACAAAGAAAAAGCGGAGATACTGACTGAATATATTCCCCGTCAAAAAACTAAAGAAAGTGCGATGGGCAAAGCCGAACGGTTGTTAGTCGACGATTTTGCCCACTTTGAACGCTTTGGGCGAGACTACTTAAAATCCGCAAGGCTTAGCGGAGATGAACTCGGGGAAAAGAAAGCACTCGAGTTTCTTGGTTCCATTAATGCGGTGAGACAGGCACAAAAGAAAGGTGTCTTTAACTTGATGACGGAACAAAAGTCTATGGACTATGATACCGTCGGAAAATCCGCACAAGATATTTTAAAACCCGTACACGACCTTGGGGAAAAAGCGTGGAAGGACGGACAAACTTATTTGTACCACCGCCACAACATCTCGAGGGCAAGACAGGGTAAGGATATATTTGGCCGTTCTTTCAAGAAAGACAATGTTCTCAATATCGAGAATGGTTTTAAGAAAGTCGACAAGCGATTAAAAGATGCGGGCAAAGATGCTCAAAAAGGTTATGTGGCTTATAAACAAGCCTTGTTCCGCAACGACCCTGAAAGTGTTCGCTTTGTAAAAGAGATGGAAAAGACATTCCCTTGGTTTAAAAAGACGTTGAGAGAAGAAAACCAACTCAAAAAAAGCCTGAAAGAGGCGGGAGAGCGAAACGAAAGTTTGGCTCGTGAATCGGAAGATATTGTACGTGACCTTGAAAATCGTTATCCTCGCTTCAGAAAATGGGGCGATGAAGTTGTGGGTTATTTCCGCAACCTTCGTCAACGTGATGTTGATGCGGGACTATTATCCCAAGATTCCTTTGACCAAATGGTGAAAGAGAATCCTTATTATGTCCCCACAAGACGGGCGGACGTACTGGATACTAAGCGGGGCCAGTTCCCTAACACCTCAACCAAGGTTAAGGGGAAACAAACCGTTCGAGAGGCAACTGGTTCCAAGAAGGACCTGCTGAGTATCGACCAACAATTTACCATATCCGAACTGGAAAGCGTTCGTGGTGTTAATATTAATAGAATGTTGGGCGACTTTGCTCGTTTGCAAGGTCGTGAAATAGAACCGTCCGCCGTGAATCGCCAACTGGCGGAAGATATTTACGATGGATTGAATGAACAAACCATTTTGAAAGAAAACCCTAATAAGGGAACCTATGAGGCTGTTTACTACAAAAACGGTAAACAGTACGCCGTTCCATTGAACGAGGGAGAATACCAAGGACTCAAAACCTTGATGAACCAAGGAATTGACGAGAACATCTTGGATAACATCATTGGCGATGCTTTGGCTAAGTCGGTTACCATCTTTAAACAGTTGGTAACGGCATGGAACCCCATCTTCTTGGTGCGTAACTTTGTGCGGGATACTGGCGATGCCATCATATACTCCCAAGACACCAAGGGATTTATCATCAACTTTTTGCCGTCCGTAAAGGAATTGGCTAAGGGAAATGATAGTGAGATGGTGAAATTGTTCCGTGCGAGCGGGGTACAAAATGCAAGCCTGTTCGACATGGAAAAGACGTTCCTGAAAAACAGCAACTTCCTGAAAAAGCCTTTGGAGTCCATTGAGTTCGCAAACCAATTCGTGGAAATGATTCCTCGGTTTGTAGAGTTTAATAACATCTTGAAAAAGGAATTGGACGGGAGACCGTTAGCGGAGGCGACCAAAGAAATGGTTGACCGTGCGGGGCATGGTGCCTCGGATATTACGGTGAACTTTGGACGGTCGGGTAGCTTTACTCGATTCGGAAACAAGTATTTTGTGCCTTTCTTAAATCCTTCCGTTCAGGGATTCGATAAGATTCTCCGAACGCTCAAAGGACAACGAGGGGTATTCGGATACATTTCGTTGGCGACTAAGATTACCGTGTTCGGTATGGCACCTCGAGTGCTGAACGAATGGGTATGCTCCGAACAAGAAGATTGGCAAGATATTCCCGAATGGGTACGGAACACCAATTTCCTGATACCAATGGGAGATGGAGAGTATTTGAAGATTCCTCAAGGACGTTTTGCCTCCATGACTGGGGTATTACCCGCCATGGGCATTCGAAAATTAAAGGGCGAGGATATTCGATGGGGCGACTTGTATCAAACCTTTGAAACCCAAATCGCACCGATGAACCCAGTGGAAACCAACATCTTGGCACCTATCAAATCAATGGTGACCAACAAGAATTGGTATGGAGTTCCCATTGACAATCGCGAGGACTTGACCAAAAACACTGGGGAACGTCAAGACTCTGGAACCACCAAAATAGGGAAATGGATTGGCGACCACTTGCCCGAGAACGCGCCTGAATTTTTATCCCCAAAAAGGATAGATTATGCATTGGGGCAATACTCGGGATTCTTCGGGGATATGGTGTTGCCCCGATTGACCGATAAGGCGGAGCCGAACCCCTTCAAGAAAGCGTTCGTCTTGGATACTGTATTCACAAACGACACCGCTCGAGATTATTACGAGATTATTGACCGATTAGATAAGACCAAGAACAGTAGCGGGGCAACGATGGACGACGAACTTGCCCCGAGGTATTATCAGGAATTTTCTGATAAGATTTCCGAGAAACGAGACGAGATTGAAACGATTCAAAATGGTATCTGGGACGACGAGGACAAGCGTGCCAAGGTGCGTAAGATTCAAGCCGAAATAAATCAATTAATGAAAGACGGCATGAACAACGAAAAAACGTTCATGGATTTCGTGGAAGAATCCAAGGATAAATATAGTTTCCTCGGAGACGATAAAGAAAAAGACCTGTCTTATGAGAACGCTCAAATCTTATTAGCCGAGCATTTGGGGAATGACCCTTGGGAAGAGGCTCGTAACCGTGACACTATCAAAAGTAGTGATAACCGTTTAGCGTTGTCCTACGAGGCAGAGGCACTTGGTATGTCCGCCATTGACTACAAAGACGTATTTGCCCTAAAGCAATACGATGCAAATGGGAATGGTTCTGTGACCCAAGACGAGGCGGTTGCCTACCTGAACGAGCAAGATATGACCTCGCAACAAAAAGACTTGTTGTGGCGGTCGTTCAATAAAGGTTGGAAAAAGAGACCTTATGCGGACGGCTCCACTACGGTTGACCCTGACTCTGTCGGTAGTAGCTCTGGCGGAGGTAAAGGAGGCGGAGGCAAAAAAGGTAAAAAAGGCAAAAAGAAGAAGAAAACTGCCCACCCTAAAATCAAGGTCGACTATGGCGACTTGACTAAGGAAGAATTTTATTCCTTGACGATTCCGCAACGGAAAGCCTTGATGAAGTTGTTAATGAAAAAATTTAAAGACCCGACAAAGAAAAACTAGTCGAAATCGACCAGTTTAAATGTGAAAAACGAGGATAGGTATTGCACTTGTCCTCGTTTTGTGTTATACTACGTCCGAGTATTCCTTCTACCCTCTTAAAAAGAGTTTATGCACTACAGTCATGCATTGAAGTGGGCGGAAGTAGAGTAGAACCTCAAACTCTTTTACTGTAGTGCGAGGGGCGGGCAACCGCCCCTTTTATATATTGCAACAAAAGACCCGTGGCATTTCTGGATAGCTTTCGCCATAGCCCCCACGGGTATCGATTGATAGTATTATATATCATGATTGTTTTCTTGTCAACTGATATATTTATTTTGCTTTTTTACTGTGTTTTATTTTCTTTCGGATTCTTTTATTTATTTCTTTATATGTTTCGATATCTTCTTTAAACATATCCAAAACTCTTTCAAGAATAATATCCACCAACTCATGTTTTTCGATTTCTGTATCCGCCTCAAAACCAACGATATATTTTAATTCCCCATTTTTTTGATTGTAAAATAAAACAGTAAATATTAATCCGCTCATGGATATAACCACTTCTCCTATATGCCCAAAATCATGACTCATGTTTAATAAAAAATCATTTACTTTTTCTTGAACAAAATCCCATTTTTTAATAACTATTTCTTCCTTCATGCGTTCTCACCTTTCTCAAAACACAATAAACTAACTTTCAAAAATTTCGTTTATTTCATTTTCCGCTTGTGCTATGTGTTGGCTCAACATAAAATGAATCTGGTTTTTCAAGGATTCTTTGTCGGGATAATCTTTTTGCTTTAACCAAATTCCTAAGTTTCTTAGTTTCCTGAAAGAACAATCAATATAAACTTCGGAATAACAATCCACCTTTCCCACAGCATCGTTTTTAACAACTAATTCAACGGAATACTGGAATGGTAACTCTCCGTTGGATTCCATTTCCTTTAACGTGTTTATCACAAACTCTAAAAAGCGTGCTTTTCTTCCCATTTTATCCTCCTTAAACAATATCCCAAAAGAACACATACTCCTATCGCTAACAAAAGAATCATACTCGGCTCACGCCAACGGTTGCGATGGATTAAGGTATCTGCAACCTCTTTTTCTATAACCCAAAGCATTGTTGCCCCAGTGACAAAGAAAACGATTAAACTCAATCTAAACCAATCATAACTCTACCTCTCTTTCAGCAACACAATCCTCCAATGAAGTTTTCATTCCCTCCTCAACTTCCTCGAGCCGTTTCATTTGTCGCTCCACTTTCCTTTGTTTGATTGCTACGAACTCATTGATGAAGTCGCTATCTTCTTTGGTAAATAAATACACTAACTGGTCGAGCAAAATCTCAACGTCGGCAATTTCCTCGGCGATATTATCTCGGTCGTCTTTCTTAATTGCCACGATTAACTCGGCTAATTCCTCAATGGTTTTCTCCAACTGGTTTTCTAATCCGTAAGAATTGGCAATGTGGAACAGCTTTAACGTGTACTCCATTCCTTTGCTTCTCACTTTTAACCTCCTATCATTTTAGTGAATAACCATATTGCCCCTGTTATAAATAGCAATGCTTTCACAACATTTGACGTAATCATTTCATATACCAAGAGTAACTGTCTTGCGTTCATTTCTTCTTTATAGTTTTCGTAATGTTTGTAAGAGGTTAAAGCCATTCCGAGGCTTAACGCAAATACAAACAGTAACATTGTGAAAACAATACCCTTAATAATCATTTGTTTTTCCTCTTTTCCCACAACATACGTGCTATACAAACGATAGCACTAACGATAACGGTTAATAGTAATCCCATTACTTTTTACCTCCTTTCGTAAATATCAATGTTGCAATAACTATCCATAAGGCTAATCCACCCAAAACATAAATGCCTGTCATTATTCTGTTACCTCGCTTTCTTGTTCAAAACCAAAGTCCTTGCCATCTTCAAAGACGTTTCCGACAATGATTGCGTTTTCGTCAATGTCGTAAAGAAGTACCCTAAAGATACCATCTTTGGCATAAAATGAACCGTCTTCGTATACAACCATATAATGTTCTTCTGTTTCTTGGTCGTATAAAACATCCCCTTCCCAAATGTCCTTTTCGTTCTTGTCTTTTAAGCCAGTGCTTTGCATAACAGTGAGTTCATTTTTTTTAACAACATCATCAAAGTATTCAAAAACTCCCTGAATGTCCGAGGCGGGAAACCAATCAGTCTTGTGGTAAACGGAATCGAACCTATCCTCTGTCAAAACTTCTAATTCTTCAAAGTCACTGTTTCCATAAATCATTCTTTTTAAATCTTTATCCCAAACTCTGAATTTTATTCTATCTTTTCTCATTTAATACTCCTTTCTAGCACGCTCACGTCCTCTGTAAGCGACTTTTTCCAACTTTAGGTAGTATGGCACCTATTTTGTTTTTTCTTTCGTCTGTTCGGCGATTTTGCGTTCGATAGCCTCTCTCAAAAACCTTCTTTGTTTCTTTTCTCCCTCGGTCTTATCTTTTATAGAACCGTGGACATACTTCAACAACCACAATTCATCTCGGAAGATGATATACCGTAAAAGCTCACCTCCATTTATCATTACAGGAAAAGTTACCCAAGTATTGTTGAAGTAAATTTTTGTTGCGATTCCAAAGTGTTTGGAATAATGAACCTCGATTTTTTCGATGACGTCGTATTCTTCTGCTTTTTTCTCTGCCATTTCCATTAAATCTTCAAAAGACAAATTTTTTTTCTTTTTCCAATTTTTCCCGTCGTACTTGTGACCCACAATTTTGCAATTATGGGCTTTGTTATGTAGCTCCAAGGTGTAGAAAAACTCTCTTTGAAACGGATTTAACACATACCTTCCGTCCTTTTTTTCTACTTCACAATAGATGTCTTTTTTTTCA
>PDWI01002598.1_pt1 | contig 26893 bp, 24 predicted proteins | sample 1430891 | NCBI WGS metagenome assembly PDWI01 (sample SAMN01162508, study PRJNA174530) | Oral metagenome, whole genome shotgun sequencing project. | biome: Marine environment; feature: Marine mammal; material: Swab sample of the gingival sulcus; isolation source: swab sample of gingival sulcus... | reverse complement strand
AAATGTGATAAATACTCCTGGAGCGAGTGGCTACGCCTGACCTCCAGCCTGCCCATTAGTCTGCTATTGCTTTTTACCGGCTATATCCTGCGCGGTGATGCCACCGGAAATTCTGCAGGAAGAATAGCTGAAAATCTGCTGCTAACAATACCTTTTTACGGAGAAACAATAAACAACACACTCTTTGCTCTTGGTGAAAATGGTGTACGTAAGGTTTATCTCCATCATGTGATCAGTTTCAATCTTCTGCTACTGTTTCTCCTGTGGCGCCACCTCCACCAATACCGGATACAATTTTTTCGCCACCCTGTCCTTGTTGCCGCAATATGCGCCTACTGTATGGTCATCGCAGCTCCCCTTGAACCGGAAGTTGCCGGTGTTCACTATATTTCAGGCCCCTGGTTTTTTTTGGGATTGCAAGAGCTGCTGCGCTATCTCCCCCCGATCATTGCAGGGATAATTACGCCATTATCTTTTATTTTCACCCTGTTTCTTTTTCGACCGAAAGGAAAAAAAGAGGTCACTGCCGGTTTTTTCTGGGGATGGCTGATAAGCTATGGTGTACTCTCGATTATCGCCTTCTGGCGGGGGATAGCATAAGAGTAATAACAAAAAATGCTGCTCCACGGTCTACAGTGGAACAGCATTTTTTGTTATTGAAAATTGGTAAAAAACTACTCAACCAAACCACTAAACCAGTCAAGAACGGCTGCAGATTCACGCAACAGTAATCTCTGTGCCACAAGAGCATCCTTCTCGCCCAACACCTGCTGCAACGTTTTGGCAATAGAGGCAAGCAAAAGAGCCTCATCATCGCCTTGCCGATGTATCATCACATCGGCAACCGCAGTAAACAGCAGCAACAGATGCAGTTCCAGTGGACGACCTTCCAGCTCTTCCAGCAGACAGTCGTGCAGGGATGCGATCTCTGTCAACAGGCTTTCATCTCTCTCCGCAACAAATTTTTCACAATACTCAACAAGCAGAGCCTCACTTCCAGCAGGAGTCAAGGATGAAGGTGCAGCAACAAGATCTTCTGGCTGTTTCAACATCTGAGCAGCAGCAGAAGAAGAAATTTCCTCTACTTCATCCTCTTGCCCAATTTCCTGAGTAAAAGGCTGCTCAATTTCCTCTATAACATCCTCAGACTCACCGGAAACTGGTGATGCCTCAACAAAAGACTCCCCAAACGTAAAATCATCCTCGACAAGAGTCTCGTCCTCTTCCAGAATATCTTCTGACTGCTCCAACACCAGACCAGAGGAAGAGATTTCCTCAATTTCATCTTCCTGTCCAATTTCCTGAGTAAAGGGCTGCTCAATGCCCTCTATAACATCCTCAGACTCACCGGAAACTGGTGATGCCTCAACAAAAGACTCCCCAAACGTAAAATCATCCTCAACAATAGCCTCGTCCTCTTCCAGAATATCGTCTGACTGTTCCAATGCCAGACCAGAAATAGACATTTCCTCAATTTCATCTTCCTGCCCAATTTCCTGAGTAAAGGACTGCTTAATGTCCTCTATAACATCCTCAGACTCACCGGAAACTGGTGATGCCTCAACAAAAGACTCCTCAAGCGTAAAATCATCCTCGACAATAGCCTCGTCCTCTTCCAGAATATCGTCTGACTGCTCCAATACCAAGCCAGAGAGAGACATTTCCTCAATTTCATCTTCCTGTCCAACTTCCTGAGTAAAAGACTGCTCAATGCCCTCTACAACATCCTCAGATTCACCGGGAACTGGCGATGCCTCAACAAAAGACTCTTCAAACGCAAAATCATCTTTTACAACAGCCTCACCCTCTTCCAGGATATTTTCCATCTCCTCCTCTTCGGCAACAAGAGAAAGACCTGCCGGAATCGCCTCTACATCATCATCTTCTTCAAAGAAACTGGAAACAGATGTCTCAATATCTGGATCACTCTCGATAAAAGAGTGATCCAGCGAAAATTCTGAAAGAGCAGGTGCCAGTTCACCATCCTGTAGCAGCAATTCATCCTCATCAAAGCCGTCATCTGCCTCGGTATCAACCTCTACCCCCTGCAACGCAATTTCTCTGGCAACAAAGGTTTCCTGTGGCGGTAAGACACCATCTTCCTTCCCAACCTTTTCTGCCTGAACATCAGCAGGATCAGCTATATCAACCCTGTCTGCAACAGCCCCAGAAACAGGAAATGCTGGCGGCGATGATGAGGCCGCTGGTGTAGTGGCAAGTTTAATAGCAGACGATGCTTCTTTTGCAGTTGAAAGAATACTCCTCTTCTCTTCTCCATCATCAAGATTATTTCCAACAACTCCACGTTCAATCGCCTCCTTAAGGCCAAGGAATCGCCTGACATCTTCTCGAAGAATATCCTTCCTTTTCTCCTCCCCCCAATCTCTTTCGATGACAAGCTGCTCAAGATTCTTATAGAGATGAAGCAGAAGTTTTATAGAGCCAGGGTGGGCATTTCCTTTCTCTACATAAACATACCTCACCAGCTTTTCCATTGCCTGAACATAAACAAGAAATATTCTGTTGTCTGCCCAGACTTTTTTTAATCTGTTAAGCTCCTTGGTGAAACTTCCCAAAACGATATTGGATATTTCCCAGTCAATAGAGAAAACAAGTCTCTTGAGATGTACAATGGTCAGCAAGTCATCGTTTTTTCCTTCTTCCGAATCGACGGCAGTTTCCACAAAATCCTCCGCCATATGAGATCCGGCAACAGGCCGTCTCTCTTTTTCCAGAACAAGTTTTCCATACTGTTTTTCAGGTAATTGATCCACAAGACAACCTCTAAAAATTTTTTTTCTGGATGGAGGCCACACTTAAAGAGATAATTTTCTTTAACGTTGCCGAAACATTATAACCAGCAATAGCGCTTGCTTCAAACCAGGGCACCTTTAACCGACTATTAAGATCCTGCTGCAAGGTCTGTATTGACAGCAAGGGAATACCATGCTCCTTCAAGTCAATCTTGTTATATTGCAACACCAACGGAATATCAAAGATACTTTCTTTATACAACTGTAAATTCTGATGTAACTGATTAAGTACATGAATATTTTTTTTTCGCTGTTTTTCCATCGCATCCGCCACAAAAACAATACCATCAACCCCGCGCAAAACGAGCTTTCTGGTCGCATTATATTTTATCTGCCCAGGAACAGTATACAACTGAATGCGTATATCATACCCGTTAATTTTCCCCATATCAAAAGGGAGGAAATCAAAAAACAGCGTACGATCTTCATGAGTCTTCAGGCTCACCATGTTTGAGGCGATCTGTTTTTTATATGTCCGGTTGATATATTCAAGATTTGTTGTCTTGCCGCAACGCCCGGGGCCGTAATAGACAATCTTTACCTGAATAATATTCTCTTTCAGATTGATAAAACTCAAATTTCCCCTCGTGCAAATTAATTAAATTTTCGTTTAAAACCTGATTCCCCAACTCTTATTTCATCAATATTTCATCAAGCTCGTCAATGACATCACCCACATTCAACCGTAAAAAACCAAGAGAAACATTATTGCGAAACAGACAAACAAGCAAAAAATCTTCATTTATACGACTGAAATGAATACTCAAGTCATCTCCCTTATGAAACAGAAGGGAAAATTCCTCTTCACCGATCAATTTTGCCATCGCATTCACAGAAGCAAAATTCCCAGCAGCAAGAGCAGCCATAGCAGCAATATCATATTTTTCGGCGCCATCACCTTTTGAGACAACGGTGTTACCTGCCATATCAATAACAAGAATACACCCAACACCGATGGAAAGGAGTTTCTCTTCGAGAACAGCTTCCATTTTATACAGTTGCGCACCATTGATAATTCCACACGCCTTCATATTCCTATCCCAAAATAAAAGAATTATTGCCCGGTCGAAAAAAACACCGTGCATCTTGGAGAAATATCCCATAAAAAGCATAAACCCAAGTTTTTCAGCGAGTTACAGGATATTGCCCAGCCACACCAAAACAAACCACCCTCTGGAAGAATACACTACAGATAAATCAGCGCAATATCGTTTCCTACTCAACGCTGGAAAAAGAGATAACATATCGACTGCCCAACACATTCTATCACCTCTTGTAACAAAAGCAAAGATATGGCACAATAGAATCGTAACGAAAAATGATTTTTCTGTCGATTCTAGTGATTCTGTTAAGACAGCAGGGAAAGCCTGCGCTTTCCTCCAACAATAAAAATTTTGCTTGGGAGGTAGAGTTTTGAACAAGAATGAAAAAATGTTTTGGACGGGATTGTCCCCTGATGAAGCAAGAAAAGCACTGGTGAAAAAAGATAAATCAATGCGCAATAAACAGATGACACTGAAAGAGGCGGTGCATCTGTTTGTCAAAGATGGAGACAACATCGGCATTGGCGGCTTTGTTGATATCCGCCAGCCAGTGGCCATCACCCATGAACTTGTCCGCCACGGTTTTACCGATCTTACCCTCTCCTTTCAATCGGCTGGACTGGGACCGGATTATCTTGCCGGCGCAATGATGGCAAGGCCGGAACACTTTTCGATAAAACGGGTGGAATTTGCCTACTGGGCACATGAAGCCTTTGGCCTCTCGCCAATGTTTCGCTATCTGGCAGAACGAGGCATGATCGAGATCGAAGACTGGTCCAATGCCAATATGTCTGCCCGCTTCAAGGCAGGAGCGATGGGATTGCCCTTTATTCCCACCCGCAGCCCATTGGCAGGAGATATCGCATCAAGCTGCCGGGTAAAAAACATCGACTGCCCCTTTACAGGACGTCCCATTGCCCTGCTGCCCGCCAGCAATCCAGATGTTGCTATCATCCATGTTCAGGCAGCAGATAAATACGGCAACTGTATTATCCGCGGTTCAGAATGCACCTGCCCGGAGATCTCGATGGCCGCAACCAGAACCATTGTCACCTGTGAGCAGATTGTCTCCCATGAGCTTGTCACCCGTTATCCAAAAGATATTGCCATCCCCTTCCTCAGCGTCGATGCCATTGTTGAAGCACCGTTTGGTGCCTACCCCGGTGCCTGCAGACGCCACTACTATTTTAATCGGCAACATATAAATGAGTTTCATGCAGCAGCAAGCCTTATGCACAAAACCGAATCTGCTGATGCTCTTAAAGCCTATTACGACAAATATGTTTTTGCTGTGGAGGATTCCATTGGCTTTATGTCTCTTTTTCCTCTAACCAAAATTATGGATGACAAAAAAGTCGAAGCAAATAACTGTGAACGGCTGGCCTGACCAAACCCTTTTGCCAGGAGACTCTTATGACTACAACCGATTATACTGCTCAGGAACTGATTGTTATTGCTGGAGCAAAAGTACTTGAAGACAAGAAGGTTGTCTTTGTTGGCACAGGACTGCCGATGGTCGCTGCTCTCTTTGCCAAATTGACTCACGCCCCGAATCTTATTCCGGTATTTGAAGCTGGTGCTGTCGGCCCACCACTCCGCGTTGGCCTTCCTCTCTCCGTAGGCGATTCAAAAACCTTTACCGGTGCTTCCTACGTTAAGGGGCTCAACAGTGCCTTTGAAATGACGCAGCGAGGCTTTGCGGATATAGGGTTTATCGGCGGTGCCGAGATTGATATGTATGGTAACCTTAACTCCACCATGATTGGTGATTTTCCGAAAGATTATCAGAAGCCAAAAGTCCGTTTGCCTGGTTCCGGCGGTGCCAGCGATATGGCTGCCTCATGCGAACGTACCATCCTTATCATCCCGCACGCCAAACAAAAATTCAGCAAAAAGCTGCAATATATCACCAGCCCTGGTTATCTGGATGGAAGCAGAAATGCCCGCTGGAAGGCAGGACTTCAGGGAGAGGGCCCCTACCGGGTCATTTCGACCAGGGGAATTTTTGACTTTGAACCCGAAAGCAAGCGTATGCGTCTGCTACACACCTTCCCGGGAGAGACAAGAGAATCCATCCAGCAAGATACCGGCTTCGAACTTCTTTTTGCCGAGAATGTTACCGAATTCAGCGCACCAACCGCTGAAGAAGTGCGTATGATACGAGAAGAAATTGATCCAACGGAAGCGTTTATCAAACGGCAGTAACTTTGTAAAAAGGGGAAATCCAACAATAGCGTTGAATTTCCCCAATAAAAACTGTCGACTGGCCCGGATATTTCATCAGTTCAGGCGATGTCAGGTGCAAAGTTTTTACAGTAAGTAATAGTAAACTCTATTTACTGCAAAAATAGTAAAAAAGATGGCACCGTATGAACTAAGTTTTGGTGAACACTCTGAATATTTTAAAGCTGTAATTTTATCCATGTAATATATTAAAATATCAGCAATTTTTAAAAATTTAACATAATGTTCATGAAATTTCCGGGCTAGTTAATATTTTTCTGTATATTAAGAGCGATTTCCTCACTTGTTGCAGGTGTTACCAAAATATCCTGCACTCCATATTTTACCGCCTTGACCACCTTTGATCGAGTCCAGGCAGGTGCCGCCACGATAATAGGCACTGAAGAACCGGCACTAACCTTAATCACCATACCAAAAGCCTGGTCATTTATCTCTTCCAGCACCAGATAGACAGCTCGCACCTGAGCACCAAGAAAACTCATAATATCATCCTTAAAGGAGATTCTTTTGGAAACAAGACCAAGGGTGGACAAACTTTCACTAATCATAACGGCACTATCTTCATCATCGCCGATAAGCAGGATATTGTACTCGCCATGGACACCTTCTCCAAAGGAGATATTCCTGTTTTTCTGGCCTTCCGGTACCCACTCCTTCCCCTCCAGCGCTGCCCTGCGCCTGCCATCCACTTCCTCAAACGAACGCTCATGCAGAAGCCCCTGCAAATTCAGAGCCTCCAAAGGGAACAGGAAATTAAACATCCTGAACTTTGTTCCATCAATAAACAACGACATCCTGGTAAGATAAAAATATCCATCGGCAAAAGGCTCGTCGGATGCAGGATCTACAGCAGGAGGGTTTACTGGTGAAAGTTCCTTGCGGACAAGGTGAAATTCCTTTTTATACATTTCTTCAAGAGTTGAGGTATAAGCCCCGGTAATAATATTGGCCACTTCACCATAGGCATCGGCAATATCATCATTATATGCGCCTCTCTTTACCGCAGCCTGAAGCTCTGTGGGCGGCAGCATAACCAGCACTCCCCCCAGCTGAATGGCGGCCTTTATATCAACAACAAGAAAACTCTCACAGGTATAGTCATCCTCTACCCTGGTTCCAATCAGGGCAAGAATCTGCTTATTTTTGACCTCTTTTGCAAAAAAACTCTCCTTACTGACAACAAAATTTTCAATATCCTTGAGTTCAACCTCCGCACCCGTCAAATCAGAGACTTCCTGCTGACAACGATCGCGACACTCTTCCAGAATCCTGTCGATCCTCTCTTGATGACGCTCCAGCTCCTCATCCAAAGGATAGGTTATTTCTTCCACTTCAGTATTCTCCTCAGCACCATTATCTGCGGCCTTACCTCCTTCGGCCTCCTCTCCCGCATCATCCTCGCCTGAGAACTCCTTTTCACACAACATCAGTGCTTCTGCAGGAAACAACATCTGGAATTTCCCCAGAGCACTGTCTTCCAGAGCAACAGACATCTCTTCACAGTAATAAACCTGATGAAGAAGACCATCCTTCTCCTCTGCAAGCTCCATTTCCAAAATTTCCCTGCAACTGATTTTTACCGTTACAGGGGTATATTTCTCTTCAAAAACCCTGCTATACAAGGCGGAGACAACATTGGCAATTTCGCCGTAAGCATTCTTGAGATCATTCGATAAATCTTCCTCCTGGACAGCTTTCTCAAACTCTTCATCTGCAAGCACAGCAAAAATACCGCCAAGAGTAACAGCATCCTTTACCGAACAGATAAAATATCCCTGTCCAATTTCATCCTCGGCAACAGCAAAAGACATTGCCGCAACAACACGCTTTCCCGATTGCCTTTTACCAAATTCCTCTGCGGTCATCAGGGAGGTTGTCACATCAGAAAAATTAACAACACGCCCCAGTAAACTGCCTATTTCATCAGACAAAACCCCGCAAAAATCATCAAGAAAACCTTTCAATAATGCCTGGTTCTTTTCAGCATCATACCCTGCCACGGTATCTTTAGGATCTACACCCATTATCCTGCCTCTTTGCCGCAAACAATTTATCGTTTTAAATAATCATCTGAAACACTTCTCTTTCCTTCAATATCTCTGGTCGGAGACCCATCCTGCTCCTTGCTGGTTACCAACCAGGGATAAACCAGACAGAGAAAAAAGAGCAATCACCATAACAATCACACAAAAAAAAGATGGAGGAGACAGTTTTTGCCTCCTCCATCTTTTAAGCAAATTTCATTCCATTTATCTGTCACCGCAACAACAAACCAGCGATAACATCAACAATAGGAATCAGCTATTCTCCAGTAAAAACTCGACATAAAAAGGACCAGCATCACAAACAAAAGCAAAAAACAGACGCTCAGAACTCCCCTTGATGTTAAGAGTATAGCTACTTCCCCTGATAATTGATGGCAGAGAAAGCTCTATATCACGCCCTTTTTCAGTAAGAACACCCTTAATGCTTCCACCGAGCATATTGGCAATCTCACCAATAGCATCATCCACATCATCAGCAACGTCATTCACCTCCATACCCAAAAAACTGGCAGTAACATTCAACGCAGTAACAGAAGAGAAATGAATGGCCAAAACAGCCTTACGAGTTCCGGCAAGGCCTATTGTCCCGGTAACATTATCTTCCATCAATGGAGGAAGTTCAGTAACGCCATCATCAAGCACAACATCAAGCATTATCATGGAAGAAAAAATCTCTTCTGTCGACTCTACAATACTTTTTGCCAACTCCATTTTTCGCACTCTTTTTACTTATGAATCCAGAAGCGGAGCTAAAACATCGTTGACCACATCCGCATTAAAAGGCTTTTTCAAGGAACCCAGTGCTCCAAGAGATTTTGCTTCTCCGATAATGTCTTCTCCGGTCTCTGTGGAAATCATTACAACAGGAATATCCTTCATGTTGTCACGCCCCGATTTTTCCCGCAAGAAAGTAATCCCGTCCATATTTGGCATATTTATATCACTCAAAACGAGGTCAACACTCTCCTTTTCCAGTAAATCAAGCGCCTCAACTCCATCTGATGCTTCATAAATATTATCAAACTCAATCCCGGCCTGACGAAGCGAACGACCAATAATCTTCCGCATTACGCTGGAATCATCTACCAGTAGTACATTCCTCCCCATTGTAATTTCTCCTTTCTAAACCAGTAAAAATCCCTAACCAAGAGGGAACAAAAAAGCGCCTCGCCCATAAACTACTTCACAAACTCGCCGCCAATTCTACATCACATAAAAAAATTAGTATATTATCTCCCCCTCTCTCTTGCAAGTTTTATCATACAAGTAGTCAATGATTTCTTGCAATTTTTTCATCTGCCTCTTTTTTCACAGCGGCATTGAAATTTTTTTATATTTCATATTCCTGCATGATATAAAAGATATTATTCCATAATATTAAAGCATCATGGGCATAAAAATCCTGTCTGTGTTTTCGTTTAACAGCATCAAAACGGGTAATTATAAAAAATTCTCCTCTCTTTCATGCAACAGGATAACACCTTCGGGAAGATAAAAATCAATTCGGTATAAATATTGCTAAAGAAACAGATTATGAAAACAATATACTTTTTTTCAATCGTCATACTCTCCCTTCTTTCAGGGAACTACTCATCGGCACTGGCGGGCAACGAGCTTGCCAGAATCTCTACCACCAGAAATGCAGACAGCCTGCAATTGCACCTCTCTTTTCTGAAATCACCGCAGTTTAACACCAATATTGACAAACGCAGGATTGATATCCAGTTTGCCAATACAACGCTAGCGCCAGATTTCAAGAAACTGCCGCCCAACAAGGATATTGTCAAAATATTGACAAGAGAATTCCAGAACCATCTCGTTATCTCCCTTTTTTTTCGCTACCAGCCACAGGATTTTCGGATTGACCCAAGCATCAAGAATGCAATCGTTCTCAATATTACTCTGGGCAACGAATACAGCAAGGCATACAACGAACTACAAAAACGCCTCAAGGGAATCAGTGCCATAGACAGAGGAAATATCGACTTCACCAATCCCTATATACAAAGTCCCTACACAAAAAACTGGCTCAATTTCTTTAAGGATTTCGAGCCAAAGGTTACAATCAACATACCTGTTTCCTTTACACCACCACCTTTTCCGATAATCGCATTGCTACCACCTGGCATGGAGAAAAACAATGCACTCCTCGGTGAAGAGATATTTGCTCTGGCCGAACAGGGATTATGGCGGCAACTGGCAGTAAACGTCGCAAAAAAACTCCAGCAGACAACAGATATAAAACAGCAAAAGCTCCTCGCCCTCGTTTATGGAGAGACTCTTGCCCGAGCAGGCGATTTTACACCTGCCTACCAGCAGCTTTATCTCCTGAATCAGGAGTATGGCGATGAAGAACTTGCTGTATATGCAATGTATTGGCTCAATCTGCTACGGGCTATTAAGGAAGACCCAATTCTCGCCAGCTACGAATTTGAAAAAATTGCAGACCAGATTCCAGACAGCAGTCCTCTGGCACCCTATTTCCTGCTTTCCCGTGTTGAGACAGCCCTCGCTGCACATGACCACAGGAAACTCAACGAACTACTGCAAAAGGATGACATCGCCCTGCCACAAGAGGTGGAGAAGCGTCTTATTATTCGTCAGGCCGACTACTGGCAAGAGATAAATGAGCCTGTCCGTGCCTATGCCGCCTATAATCTTCTGGCAGACTCCGGGCTTATCGAAACTCAGCCCCACTCATTTAACAACTGCTGTGCGGCAATTTATGCCCAGAAAAAATTTCGCGAAGCTGCCGCATGCTTCAGACAGCTCTACGATGTAAGTAAAGAAAACGCTACTCGTGGACTAATCTCCTATAAAGGACAGATTGCACGGCTGCATTTTACCCCGCCACAGGAGCTTGTCAGCCAGTTTACCCAGATTGAATCGGCCTATCCCGACACCGAGGCCCACTGCCTTGCCGAAATAAAGAAAAACGACCTTATTTTACTGAAAAACCCTGAAAAGGCAGAAAAACTCATAGGAAACTATCAGGCTATTGCCAATCAATGCAGCAAACGCAGTATCCGTGAAGAGGCACTGTTCAAGGAAATCCTTTTACAAAAAGAGATCAACAATACCGGTAAGGCGATTGAAATGGCGCTTACCTTTCTCCGCGAATTCCAAAGTGGCAATGTCAGAATTTCGGCACAGGCGCTGCTGATTGAACTTGTCCCCAACGAAATTAAACGACTGGTCAAACAGAAAAGATATGTTGAAGCATTGATTCTTGCCAGAAAGAACCGCAAATTGTTTGAAAAGAACTGGATTGATAACAAGTTTCTTATCGACATTGCCGAGGCTTATCAGCAACTGGGACTATTTGATGAAGCGCAAAAGCTCTACCTCTACCTTATCGAAATCATGCCCGTCGAAAAAAGGGAACGTTTTTATCCGGTCATGATTAAAGCAGCGTTAAATTCCGGCAACTACTCCCTGCTTGATGATTACACTGCCCAATATGTCTATAACTACCCAAACGGGAAATTCTACAACGATATTCTTTTTATGCGTCTCCAGGCGCTTGTTATCCGCGATAAAATCTCTGAGGCAATGGCTCTTCTCCCCAACCCTGTGCCAAATGAAGCAAGATTTTATCGGGTTGAGGCCAATGTCATGTTCCAGCTTGAGGACTATGCCCATTGTCTGGAGAGCCTCCACAATCTCGAACAGCACGAACCCCTTAATTCTGTTGGCCTGTTTATGAAAGCGGAGTGCCTTTTTAATACCAACAATTATGAAAGTGCCCTGCAAGAATATGAACGGCTTGACGAAAACCATGAATACCGTGAACAGATCCTCTACCGCAGGGTTCAACTTGCGCGGATGAAAGGCGATGAAGAAAAGGCAAGAACCCTGCTTAAGGAAATTAAGCAGAAAGGGAAAAATGAATTCTGGAAAAACCTTGCGGAACGGGAATTGCAGTATGACAAGATAAAAGATAATTTTTGACACAAGAAATCCTTATATCCATACAAAAGAAATAATACTATACTTTCAACGAAAAAATGACTCCTATTCAACCATTTGACAGCAAGATGCACCTGTTGGGAAAGGTGATGGACCTACGTTCCTCAAAGGCACAGGTTATCTCTTCCAATATTGCCAACGCCGAAACGCCAGGCTACTCTCCGACCCGCTTTCAGTTTGAAAAAGATCTGGCCGCAGCCACAGGCAATCGGGAGGATCTGCCCCTTGCTGTATCGGACAAACAGCATATTCCCCTCCATCCACTCAATTTTGAAAGCGTTAACGGCAAGGTTCTTATTGAAAAAGATGATAATCCCATTGGTGATGAAAACGGAGTCAGCGTGGATGAAGAGATGCTCGCTCTCTCGGAAAACCAGCTCCTCTACGAAACATCTGTGCAGCTACTGAAAAAGAAAATCTCCATTTACAAGTTTGTCATTGCCGATGGCGGAAAATAGAACCAGACAATGAACCTGTAACATATACCTGATCTTTTTTAGGAGAAATAATGGATATTCTCAATACATTCAAGATTAACGGCTCTGCGCTGAAGGCACAGACACTGCGTCTCAATGCCATCAGCTCAAACCTTGCCAACGTAGAGACAACGAAAACACCCGAAGGCGGCCCTTTCAAAAAGAAGTCAGTGGTCTTCCAGGCAAAGCCACTCTCTTTTCCTGAAGAACTTAATTCTGCCGAGGAACATGTCAGAACACAGATGCAAGGGGTGGAGGTTATCAAGGTGGTAGAAGATAAACGCCCGCCACGCCTGGTTTATGACCCATCCCATCCTGATGCAGGAGAGGATGGCTATGTAAAAATGCCCAACATCAATGTTATGGAGGAAATGGTGGATATGATGTCGGCCACCCGCTCCTATCAGGCAAACACCACCGCTATCAAAATGGCCAAAAGAATGGCAATGAAAGCACTCAGTATTGGCCAGTAACAACCTTGCCGCAAGTAACAAGGAGAGATTATGTCTATATCAACGGTTGAAAAATCAATTCCCATTACCAGCCCGCAGCCTTCTTCCATTGGTTCGATAGGACAGGCAATCAACAATAACAGCCAGGCCTTTGGCTCCATGCTCAATGAGATGGTCGAAAATACCAACAAGGCTCAAATTGCCGGTGATAACGCAATCGTTGACCTGCAATCGGGCAGGGCGGAAAATCTGCATGAAGTGATGATTGCAATGGAAAAGGCCGATCTTTCAATGCGGACACTGATGCAGATACGCAACAAGGCAAAGTCTGCCTATGATGAGATGATGAGAATTCATATCTGATTTTTTACATTTTTATCCAGTTCCTTTCGTATATAGCAAAAAGAGAAGACGATGGCAGATCAACAAAACACAGGATTACCTCCCCAGGCAACGGATATGGCGGAAACACCGGAGATGGAACCAAATCTGGCAGAACAGACACCTCTGGAGAAAAAAAACGCTATCACCATTATCAGAGAGTGGCCAATGCCCAGAAAAATCGGGTTTGGACTCATCATTGCTGTTTTAACCGCCCTTTTTGCAGTCATTATTATTCAGGCAAGAACAGTAAATGAACAGCTTCTCTATGCCAATCTGCCACCAGCCGATGCCTCGCAAGTTGTTAACTGGCTGAAAAATCAGCAAATCCCCTATAGTCTGAAAAATCATGGCAAGGATATATGGATTCCTGCCGCCCAAATCTATGACGTACGGCTTGATCTGGCGGCAAATAACCTGCCCTCCGGCAGCGGAGTAGGGTTTGAGATCTTCGACAAACAAAGTTTTGCCCTTACCGACTATGTACAAAAAGTCAATATGACCCGTGCCCTGCAAGGAGAGCTTGCCCGCACCATTGCCTCGCTGGATCCGGTTGAAATCGCCCGTGTTCACCTTGCAATCCCGGAAAAACGAATATTCAACAAGCAGCCCAAAAAACCGTCGGCCTCGGTTATCCTGACCATGGCACCGGGAAGAAAACTCAAACCTCAGCAGGTACAAGGCATTGTGCATCTGGTTGCCAGTTCCATTCCCGGCCTTGAACCAGACCATGTAAAGGTTATTGATCAGAATGGTGTTGTTCTTGAGCGGGAAAAAAAGCCCGGCAAGGATGATCTTTTAACCAAGGATATGCTCAACTTCCAGCAGCAAGTGGAACGAAGGATGGAAAAACGGGTACAGGAACTGCTTGATGTGACCATGGGTAAGGACAACTCGATGGTGCGTATTTCTGCGGTACTCGATTTTGCCAAGGTTGAAAGAACAAAGGAGTTTTTTGATGGTGATGACCCTGTTATCCGCAGCCAGCAGACCAAACAGGAATTTAATACCCGTGAAAATGCAGGAGGAATCCCGGGGGTAGAGTCAAATATGCAGGGCAATAATCTGGAAGCAAACAATGGTGTCTCCTCCCTGAGCAAAAATTCCAAAATTGTCAATTATGAAATCAGCAAAACTATCAGCAAAATAGTAAACCCGATCGGCACAATAACCAAACTTTCCGTCTCTGTGCTGGTTGCAGACAAGTTTATCCCCAGTAAGGAGGAAGGAAAGGAGCCAACAACAGAGCCAAGAAGCCAGGAAGAACTGCTGGCCATTGAAAATATGGTTGCAAAAGCCATTGGCCTTGATACTGAACGGGGCGATATGATCAGTGTCCAATCCATGCCCTTTGTCATAGAGGAAGACGATGCCTTTAGGCTAAGCACTGCCGGTGGCGAAGATTACTATCAATATCTGCCCTTTATCAGATACGCTCTCATTGCGATCAGTGCCTTTTTGATTTATCTTCTCCTGATGAGACCTGTTGTCAAGACAGTAAAAGGCGAAGTAAAAGATCATTACCAGACTGTGGAAGAGATGCAGAGGCAGATAGAGGAGGAAAAAGAGCAGGAAGCTCTGCGCATTGAAGAAGAAAAGGCAAAAATCCTCCCCGTTGACGAGGCGATAAACCGCGCCCGCAAAGAAGTTATGGAAGATCAAATGCCCGCCGCCTTCATACTCAAGGGCTGGATTCAACAAGGGGGCTGACAGATGGCTCGAAAATATACCGGAGCAGAAAAAAGTGCGATTTTCCTTATGTGTCTTGGAGAAAAGGCTGCAGCTCGCATTTTTGATGAACTCACCGATGATGAAGTAAATGCGATAACCTCGGCCATGGCCAATATTCACCATATTCCCCACGAAATAAGAGCCCAGGTGTTCCAGGAATATCAGGATGCACAGCATGACTTTGCCGGCATTTTTCTGCGCGGGGAAGACTTTGCCAAAAATGCCATTGCCCGCACCCCTGGAGAACTGCGCTCGCAAATGCTGCTTAATCAATTCCTCTCAAGAGCAGAAACCAAATCACTGGAGACCATCTCCCATATGTCTCCACGCATGGTTGCCGGACTGCTGGAGCAGGAACATCCACAAACAGTGGCTCTTATCCTCTCCACCCAGGAACCTGAACACTCTGCGGCTATTTTAGGGTTTCTTCCGGAAGAGATGCACACCGATGTCTCCTACCGCATATCAAAAATAGACAAGGTTTCTCCCGGGGTATTAACCGGCATTGAGAATGCCCTGCAACACGAGATTGGCCTGGTAAGCAACAGCTCACAAAAGCAGGTGGGCGGTGTGGATACCATCGTCGGGATTCTCAACAACGTGCAGAACAATTTGGATGATGAAATCCTTGAGGAGATGGAAGAGTTCGACCCGGCAATGGTGGAAGAGATAAAGAAACGAATGTTCACCTTTGAAGATCTTATTGCCCTTGATGGCCGCGCACTACAGATGATTCTCCGGGAGATCAATAATAACTCTCTTACTGTAGCACTGAAAACTGCATCTGAAGATATCAAGAATAAAATATTTGCCAATATGTCTGAACGGGCAGCGGATATGATCAGGGATGACCTGGAGGCAATGGGACCAGTACGTCTCTCTGAAGTGGAAACTACACAACAATCTATTGTCAGGGTTGCCCTCAAGCTGGAAGAGGAAGGCAAGATAATCCTTGGTTCGGGAGGAGGCGGCGATGAGCTCGTCTAAATACTATCATACAACCGAATCCTTCCAGGAAGAGAAGATTGTGGAAGGAAACATGCGCCAGGAAGGCTGGAAACCACTGCCGGTTAAGACTTCTCCGGCTTTTGTTCCGCAGTCCACACAGATTCCCCGGCTTGATCCAATGCAGAAGGTTTCTCCAACCAGAATGGTGCCCTCTTCTTCCCAGAACAAGATCTTCGATACAACCTCCCCCGAAAAGGAGGCGCTGGAAGAAGAGACAACGCCAGAGGCGAAAGAACCTGTACCTGAACCAGAACCAGAGCCGGAACCGCCGCAGCCGGAAATAGACCTCAGCCAGTATATGGAGATCAACGAGGCTCAGGCGCAGATAGAAGCCGCTTACAAGGAAGGGGTTCAGACCGGTATCAATCAAGCCGAAGAAGATTATGGTTCTGCGATAAAGGCTTTGGTGAATATTTGCAATCAGCTCAATATCCTGCAGGAAACAATCATCAGAAACAGCAGCGATGAGTTTCTTGATTTTGCACTGGCCATTGCTGAACGCATCATCCGTTTTTCTGTCAGCCAGCAGGATGAAACCATTGTCGCAACAGTAAAGGAGGCACTACAACGAGCCATTCGCTCCGAAGAGTTTACCATCTACCTTCACCCTGAAGACATGGAGACGATTCAGGCTAAATCTGCCGATATTGTCGCCGAAATCAGCGGGCTTGATAATATCGTACTCAAAAATGACAGTGCTATTGAACGGGGCGGCGCCAGACTGGAGTCAGATAATTGTACTATTGACGCAACCATTGCTTCGCAATTTGCAACAATCCGTGACAATATCGTTAACAAACCATAACCCTGCATAAAACAATGAGACTGACACCGAAAGACATTGCCCATATGGACACAATCAAGGTGTGGGGAAAGGTAACCCGGATCGTCGGCCTCGTTATTGAGGGCTATTGCCCACGGGCAACCATTGGCGCACTCTGTGAAATTACTCCGGTTGATAACGGAGAAAATATCCTCGCCGAAATCGTCGGCTTTCGTAATAATCAGGCTCTGCTTATGCCTCTTGGAGAATTGCGGGGGCTGGGGCCAGGCAGCAGTATACGAGTTATCCGCAGCAGTGCAACAATTCCGGTAGGGCCGGGGCTACTGGGGCGGGTTATTGATGCGATGGGCAATGCCTACGATCAACAACCGCCGCCAGTTCTGGACGATGAGACAGAACTTTATGCCCTGCCACCAGGACCAATGGAACGGGAAAATATCAAGGAGTCGATTGATCTCGGCGTACGGGCGATCAACGGTTTACTTACCTGCGGCCTGGGTCAGCGGATGGGGATTATGGCTGGCTCCGGGGTCGGAAAAAGCGTATTACTGGGCATGATGGCAAAATTTGCCCGTGCCGACATCAACGTTATCGCCCTTATTGGTGAAAGGGGAAGGGAGGTACGGGAATTTATTGAGCGGGATTTAGGCAGGGACGGCCTTGCCAGATCGGTGATTATTGTTGTCACTTCCGATCAGTCTCCCCTTTTGCGTATGCGAGGAGCTTTTGTTGCTACCGCCATTGCCGAATATTTCAGCAAACAGAACAAGAATGTACTGTTGATGATGGATTCGGTTACCCGTTTTGCGATGGCCATGCGGGAGATTGGGCTGGCAGTTGGCGAACCGCCAACAACCAAAGGCTATACACCTTCCGTTTTTACCGCACTACCAAAACTTTTGGAAAGAGCAGGGAATTTTATTGATCAGGGCTCCATTACTGCACTTTATACCGTATTGGTGGACGGCGACGATATGACTGAACCAGTGGCCGACTCGGTACGCTCAATTATTGACGGACATATTGTCCTTTCTCGCGCAATGGCCGGGAAAAACCACTTTCCTGCCATTGATGTCCTCAACTCTGCCAGCCGGGTAATGCGTGAAATAACATCAAACCGCCATCAGGAGCTGGCAGGAAAGGCACGTACCGTACTGGCAAACTATCAGGAAGCAGAAGATCTAATCAATATTGGTGCCTATGTTAAAGGTTCCAATCACAAGATAGATTATGCCCTGGAGAAAATTGATGCCATCAACGACTTTCTCAAACAGGGTTTTAATGAGACAACAACGCTTGATGATACCCTGTCGGAGTTGGGCACGATTTTAAGCGAAAGAAAAACAGAGAAACCGGCGCGAAGGAATCGACGACGATCCGATAGCTAATCGTTTTTCTTATCTCCGAAAACGAGGAAAAACAAAATGAAACCCTTTTCTCTTGAAAATGTTTTACAGCATAGAATACGGCTGGAGGATATTGCACAGGGGAAATTTGCCAACGCAAAAGAGATGGTAGAAACCATCCGCCAGCGCCGCCATGCAGAGCAACAAAAACTTGCTGCCCTGCTGCAGGAGATTGAGCATATGCAGCAGCAGGGAATAGAGATAACCGCCCTTATTCGTTATCAGGATCATATTGGCCGACTTGAGGAAAACATTGCTGCCATTGAGAAAAATCTTAAGGAAAAAGAGAATCTTCTGCAACAAACCCATGAAAATTTGCTGAAAAAGATGAGAGATCGACAGGTCATGGAGCGGTTAAAAGAAAAACAGAACAGGGAGTGGAAGAAGTTTCTTGATAAAAAAGAGGCAATGATGCTTGATGAAATTGCCGTTATGCGCCATCAGGCACAACGTTAACCCGGATATCTGATGAACATTGTATCAAATTTTTAAAAATTGCTGATATTCCAATATACAACACGAAGGAAGTTACAATTCTACAACAAACAATTATGAAAAAACAACAACATATATCTATGATAAAAAAGTGCATATTTCCTGTTATCATACTGTTTTTTTTCGCAATTCCGATAACGCGGGCAGAAGAGGAGCTGAAATACTCCTCTGTGGAAGAAAGGAGGATTGCTGAAGCCATCGGCAAGGAACGTAAAAGGATTCGACAGGAGTGGATACAAATAGATTTACGCAAAAAAGAGCTAAAGGTTATTGAGGAGGGAGTCGATAAGAAACTAGCGGAAATTGACAGCAAATTATCGCAGCTTCAACTACAACAAAGAAAAATTGAAAAGCTGTTGGCAAAAAAATCTATTGCTGAAAAAAAACGCATTGTCAGTCTTGCCAAAATATACGCCAAGATGACTCCCATCAGGGCAGCACAGGCAATGGCAGGGCTTGATGAGCAGCTCGCATCAGATATTCTGGAACAGATGAAGATAAAGGCTGCCGCCAAAATCCTTGATGCAAGTTCTCGCCAGAAAGCGACGAACTTAAGTAAAACGTACTCAACAATTCCGGTAAAATAGAGACTATATCATGCCCGCACCTGCTTTTTTTTCATTCCCCGCAACAGCCACTATACCCAAGGCATCAGTTGCGCCAATACAGCAAACTCTTGCCCCACAAAAAAGCGAAGGGAATACTGAAGCCTCAACCAGCGATGATTTTACCGCTCATCTGCAAAAAGCCAGTGAGCAACAGACAACCAGTGATAACCAAAATCTGCAAAAAAACAGTGATACCCGAAAAGAAGATAAGGCAATGGAAAAAGCTGCCCTTCCAAAGGCTGATAAGCCATCGGATTCCATAGCAACACAAACTGCTGTGCAAACCGAAAAACAGGGGAAAGAGCAGAACGGTGAGGAAAAACAGCCCGAAAACAACAAAAACAGTGAGGAAACACTCCCTGATACCAAAACAGAAGACCACAACGCGACAGTACCCAAAAAAGATTTTCAACCAGAGAAAAACAACGGGAAACTGGCAGAAAAAAGAACGGTTACCCAGCCAGGCAATGAGCAAACGGTAGAGAAAGATTCCCCCAAAATGGCAGTCGATAAACAACAGGATTCCCGGCAGGCAATAAACAACAACGAGCTGCTCGCAAAATCCCTGTTGAACAAACAACAAAAACTGCAACCAGAAAAAGAACTCCTGCAAGCAGAACCATTGCAGAAAGAGCAACAAGCTCTCCCTCAAAAAGCAGAGAAAACCCTTCCATCAAAAGAGGGTTTGCTCAACGAACAATATAACCAGCAACCAGCAAAGAAAAAAACGCTGTCTTCTGCTCTTGCGGCAAAAGACATCCCTTTTGCCGCAGCAACTTCCAGACAGCAAGCAACAGCCAGCAAGATAACTCCTGCCATAGATGAGACATCGCTTAATCTGCGGCCACAACAAGATAATAAACTGGATAAAAACCAGGCGCAAACACCACTTCCATCACAACACGATACGGGTAGAGACAAATCTTTCAAACTTTCTGTCAGTATCAGCCAGCAACAAACATTGCAGGGAGAAGGAATAACCCGCCAAGGCATTCGACAGACCGAGGCAATTCTGGACAGACTGCAACATATTATTGCGGCAGGCCAAGAGAGCAAAACAGCAACCATTGCCATTACACAAACAGGAATCCAGGCAAAATCCGGGATAATCACAATGGAAGACATCGCAACATTACGCAAAGATGGGCAGCTTCCACTCACCCAAGCACAGATTATACCAGAAAACGGAGAAACTGCTCCGGCCAAAACAACCAGCTCCAATGCCAAACTATTCAAAATTCTGGAAGAAAATTCTCCCGCTCCCCCCCAGACACAACAACATCGTCAAACCAGGCCACAGTCAGAACACATCATAACAAGGCCTTTAGTAAACGAGGCAAACGGGATAAATGACAGAATATCACACCATATACAGGCAGAAAACCGGATAACAGTGCAAGACAAAAAAGCACTCCCTGCGCAAGATATTTCTTCTCCTCTGGCATCCGTTATTGAGCAAAAAACACCCAAAGAAGAGAAAATTCCCGCCAGCCTGATGCAGACAGGAAGCAACGAGAAAGAGAAGCAGGCGGAAACGCAACCCGGCAAAAACAATGCGGCCAGCAAGATCTCCACCCCTCCTGCCAACGAAACTCTTTTCTCCTCTGATACAAACAGCGGCTCATTCCCTGGTTCACAGGCCGGACAAACCGCATCTGCTGAGACGCCCTCAACTCCGGCACCCACCGTCACCCTGCCTTCTGGAGTTGTGGTACGTGAAGATGAGGTTGTGCGTCAGTTTATAGAAAAATTCCAGATTAATGGTCGTAACCTTGAATCACGTATCAATATCAGGCTCAATCCAAAAGAACTTGGCGAGATAAAAATTGCTCTTGCCGTAAAAGAGAAGTCAATCAAGGCGAATGTGGTTGCGCAAAGCCAGATTTCCCAGGAAATTCTCGAAAAAAATCTGGGCAAACTAAAAAACATGCTCGAAAATCAGGGTTTTGATATTGAGGAGATCAATATTATCACCAGCGATGAACCCCTGGCTGAATTCAATCTTTTTGAACAGGAATTTGCACAGCATCAACAACAACGAAACAAACGCACCACGAGTTCATCAGCAACAGCGCCCGATCAGGAGGATACGGAGCAAAAAACAGAGCAGGAAGACTCCATAAACCTTATGGTATAGGACAAGACAATGACAAATATCAGCAATGTAAATGCCGCATCTGGAGTAAAACCGGAACCAACGCTTAAAGACAAGAAAAAGGATGATGCACTGGGGCAGGACCAGTTTCTGCATCTTTTCGTCACCCAATTGCAGCATCAGGATCCGATGAACCCGCAAGACTCAACAGAGATGACGGCCCAGATTGCCCAGTACAGCCAACTGGAACAACTAACCAATATGAACAAGAGTATGGAAGCGCTGCTCAAGAGCTACCAAGGCTCTGACAAGCTCTCCTCTCTTAATACCATTGGCAAGGAAGCGGCCTTTGAAGGAGCCGATATTGCCTATGATGGCGAACCTGTATCAATCGGCTATCGCCTGGAAGACCCGGCTGCCGAAGTCTCCATTGTCATCAAGAAGGGGAACGTTGTTGTCGCCGCAATAAACAATCAAAACAAGGCTTCAGGTGACCATTATCTTACCTGGGATGGAAAAGATATTCAGGGAAATCCTCTTCCCGAAGGGAAATATACCTTTTCTGTGCAGGCTGTTAATAGCGAGGGAGCAGAAAAACAGGTAAAAACCCTGGTTCGCAGCGAAGTGACAGGGGTTGATCTTGCCGGAGAAAATGGCGGTACCATTATGACCAGAAATGGAGCAATTCCCTTTCATTCAGTCCTTGGTGTCTTTAATAAGACTGAAGCAGAGTCTCCTGCTGAAAATAAAGGGGAAACCGCAGATAATATAACTACTCCGGCAGACGAATAAGCCCCCCTGCCTGTATACGATACCACCTGCACCACGCATTATTTCTTTACGCTATTGTCCTATTTGCTGCCCTATTGCCGCAGACATTTCTCCTGTCTGCGGTAAATTTCTGCTGCAACCCAAATATGAAATCCAGAATTATTCAACCACCCGTTTTTATATATAAAAAAAGAGAAAGCAGTAAAAAAGGCTAAAGTTTATACAAGCAACATCCGAAATAATACAAGGTTAAAAAAGAGCAGAAAAACAACTCATCGAAACAAGAATAAAAGGAGAATCAAAATGGGTATTTCCAGCGCATTATATAGCGGTGTCAGCGGCTTGACAACAAACGGTATCGCAATGAATGTTCTTGGTAATAATCTCGCCAATACCAATACCGTCGGCTATAAGGGTTCACGCTCTATCTTTTCTGATCTGTTATCAGGAAAAATCAGTGGCTCCGGCGGCCTATCCCAGATAGGCCGGGGAGTGAACATGTCCTCTGTTGACCAGGTCTTCAATCAGGGTTCCTTTGATACTACAGAATCAAATCTGGACTGTGCCATTGAAGGGGAAAGTTTTTTTCTTCTCAAGCAGGTAGGTGAAAGAGAAAATTACTATACCAGAGCGGGAGCATTTCATTTTGATGTTAATGGCTATCTGGTCAACCCCGAAGGATACCGGGTACAGGGCAAGGCCTATGATAAAACCGGAGCGCTTATCCCCGGTGATGCAAACGATATCCAGATTGAAAATCAGGGGCTGATTTCCGGGAAAATCTCTGATGAAGTTACGATAAACACCAACCTTGATTCCAGAGCAAAGGTTACTGCGGTAGGACCAGGAGGAGCAGCAGTAGCTGTTGATCCTGCGAACCCGGAGACCTATAATTATGCCTCTGCCGTTGAAATTTTTGACTCACTTGGTGTTCCTCACCTTCTTACCCTCTATTTCCAGAAACAGGTTCCCAATGCAGCAGGACAAAGCCAGTGGAAAGCATTCTGGTCAGCAAATGATGTAGACGGGAACCTGCTGCCGCCGGGGACTGCCACCCCGGTAACCGAGTTTCCAACTGCGCTTGAATTTGATACCAAAGGACTCCTTACTCCCGCCAGCGCCGCCCCAATGACCATCGCTGGAACTGATTTGGTCTGGAAAAATGGTTCTGAAACAAAAGATATTGCGGTAACCTTTGCCACCACCCAGTATAGCAGTGATTCCACTGTTATTTCTGTCGATCAGAATGGCTTTGGTGCTGGCAGTATGACCAACGTTGAAATTGATATTGAAGGCCGGGTTCTTGCCAACTACTCCAATGGCAAGCAGGAAAAAATTGCCCAGCTCTCACTGGCAAAATTTATCAATCCCCACGGTCTGGAGCAAAAAGGCTCCAATATCTATTCCTCAACCCGTGAATCAGGCCCACCACGCATCGGCGTTTCTGATAAGGAGCTGGGAAAAGTATTTACCAACTCTCTGGAGCGTTCAAATGTGGATATGGGAAATGAGATGGTGCAGGTTATCACCGTGCAGCGCGGCTATTCTGCCAACTCAAAGGTTATCACTACTGTTGATGAAATGATGCAGGAGGTTATCAACCTGAAACGATAAACAAAAATTTTTTCTAATCAGCTTTCAGTCCCCCTCTTTTTACCGCAAGGAAGAGAGGGGGGTAAAAGCCGGGTTGTCAAGAATTTTCCTGCTGTTATTGTCATTTTTTTAACAAGCAATCCAGAAAATTCCTTTTCTCCTTTTTTCAAGCCGTTGTCCCTCCATATCTGTTTCAATTTCCAAGAAAGGAATCAATTCTCCCCCTTTACTCCATCACTGCCCCCCCTTTTTCAGGAAATAAGGAAAATTATTTTATATTTATTCTGATTTAAGGAATGATATTTGCATAAACAAGAAACATGAAGTTCAGTTATTTTTGCGATTAACAAGTTCCTTTGTCTATGATACACTGGGCAAATATTTTTTTCCTGAGATCATACTTATCTATATTTCCCTTGCTGATGGAGGTATTTTTTGGATCTTTCAACAATAATCGGCATCTGTGTTGCTTTTGGCCTGATGATTATGGCTATTCTGCAAGGAGGCCCGCTCGGTCTTTTTATTGATGTCCCGTCCATACTCATTGTTTTTGGAGGAACCCTGGGTAACACTCTTGTGCATTATCCATTTAAAGATGTTTTTGATGCATTTAATGTCGCCAAGAAGACCTTACTCTATAAAGAGACTTCTATCTCTACACTTATTGGCCAGCTTATGGAATTTGCCAACAAGGCTCGAAAGGAAGGGATCCTGGCACTACAGGGTGCAATAAACGACGTTGATGACGATTTTCTGAAAAAGGCAATACAGATGGCGGTTGATGGTCAGGAGCCAAAAACATTACGCACCATGCTGGCAACAGAGGTGGAATATGTAGAGATGCGCCATAGCAAAGGTGCCAATATATTTGTTTCCATTGGAACCTATTCACCAGCTATGGGAATGGTCGGAACACTTATCGGGCTGGTTCAAATGCTGCAAAACATGTCAGACCCTTCCTCCATTGGCCCGGCGATGGCTGTTGCCCTGCTGACAACATTCTATGGAGCTGTAATTGCCAATGTTGTCTGTATGCCACTGGCCGGAAAACTGAAAAACAGATCTGAAAGTGAAATTCTGGTTAAGACATTAATGATTGAAGGAATGCAATCAATTCTTTCCGGGGAAAATCCCAGGGTAATGGAACAGAAACTTCATGCCTTCATTCCCCCAAAACTGCGTGAATCATCGTTTAAAAAATAACAAACCATGATTTTTTACAGCGGATAGATCCATGGCTGAAGAACTGCAACAGGAAGAAGGGAAAAAAAAGAAGGAAGAGTGCCCAGCAGGTGCGCCGATGTGGATGACCACATTTTCCGACCTGGTTACCCTGCTCCTTACTTTTTTTGTGCTTTTGCTCTCCATGTCACATATGGATGAGGTGAAGTTTAATGCCGCCGCCCAATCCATGCAGGATGCCTTTGGTCGTTTTGTTTCTCCTTCCAAGATCAAGTTTACCCTGCCGGTGCTGCCTGCAACACCACCGACACCCTTTATCCCGATTCATCAACAAAACACACAAAAACTCTATAATAAAATTCAGGCCAGGATACAGGCCCTGCGCCTGAGCAAGGATGTGCATCTAATAAAAAAAGATGAGACATCTGTTATTCTGCGCATTGAAGATTCGGTTCTTTTTCGTCCCGGCAGTGCCCATCTTGAGCCGGAATCATACCCGATGCTGCGTTCAGTCGCAGATATTATACGCCCCCTGCCAATGGATTTACGTATAGAGGGACATACCGACAATACACCAGTTGCCCAGAACAGATATGGCAACTGGAACCTTTCTGTTGCCAGAGCTGTTTCTGTTTTACGTTATTATAAACAGAGCAAGATGCTCTCACTCGACCGGATGTCGGCAGTCGGTTATGGGGCTGACCGCCCAACCATCCCCAATACCAGTGAAGAAGCAAAAGCAAAAAACCGCAGGGTTGATTTTATTCTCACTGTTCAGGCAAAGGCAAACAGACCTAAAATACGAAACAATATTCCCCTTTAACCCTTAAGGATAGAGAGATGGCAAATAAAGACAAACAGGAAAATGAAAACAGCAAAAAGAAAAAATTGATCGTTATCATTGTTGCAGTAGTGATCCTTCTTGCAGCAGCAGGAGGAGCCGCTTTCTTTTTTTTGACCGGGGATGATACCTCCAAGGACGACAAGGAAGCCACTGCGGACAAGGTTCCAGTCCCCTCTGTGGAAGATTCGGCAACTATCGGCCCAATAATTAATATTGACGAATTTGTCGTCAATATTATCAGCGCCGACACACCACACTACGTCAAGGCCTCTCTCTCTCTTGAACTCGACAATGCGCTCACCCAGCCAGAAGCAGAGCAGAGAATGGCACAGATACGGGATGCAGTTCTTCTTCTTATTGGCAATAAAACCTTTGAAGAACTTCAGGATTTGCAAGGGAAGAAACAGTTAAAGGCAGAACTTAAAAGCAGAATTAACTCATTTTTCAAGACAGGTTCGGTAAAGGCAATATATTTTACCAACTTTGTCGTACAATAATTACGATCTTTTTTAATAATTATTTTCTTTTGGTGCGTTGAATAATCTTATATTCTGTTCATTTCGCAGCATAGAGACAAACGGAAAACTGGTTATTCAAGATGCTTTTAATCATAATAATACGGCAGTACATATCTGCGGGCAATGGAAGAACCTCTTTTAAATAAACAGGAAGTCGCCAATCTGATTGCAGCACTCAAAGGCGGGGAGATCTCCTTTAGCGATGAGGAGGCAAAAAACCAGAAAAACAGGAAAAGATCTGCCACCCCGATTGATCTTTTCAACCTGACCAAACTTGTCGGGCGAGAACAAACGAGAATTCCTAATCTTGACATTATTGTCGATATTTTTTGCAAGATTTACACAACAACGCTCACCAACAAACTTCAGCGAACATTTAATGTTCAACGTAACTTTATGGAGACCATGCTCTATGAGGAGTTTATGGCCAGCAAA
>PDWI01002597.1_pt1 | contig 26902 bp, 30 predicted proteins | sample 1430891 | NCBI WGS metagenome assembly PDWI01 (sample SAMN01162508, study PRJNA174530) | Oral metagenome, whole genome shotgun sequencing project. | biome: Marine environment; feature: Marine mammal; material: Swab sample of the gingival sulcus; isolation source: swab sample of gingival sulcus... | reverse complement strand
CTACAAATAATTCAATTAATCGCGTTTGTTTATACCAACTCAGTTTGCTTTTTCTCATTCAACTATCCTAGAATAAACTAGTTATCTAGGACAGCCCCAAATTTTTTATAGAAATCTGTGCACAAACGTCTGCACGGGTTTCTTATAACCCTCTGTCTTGTAAAAAGTTGAGGATATTATCGTGATGACCGGTTTTGTAAAGCAGCTTATCGGCGATATCAACCGGCGGGTCAAGCAACTCGTTAATCATAATCGTGTTCGCCCCTGCTGCCAGTGCAGCCGTTACACCGACAACAGAGTCCTCGATGACAAGACAATTGTCAGGGTGCTTCCCTAAGTGTCGTATCATCATCCGATAAGGCTGTGGATCGGGTTTCGGGTATCTGACATCTTCAATCGTGATAATATGCGTAAAGTCGTCAAGTTGGATAGCATCATTGCGGGCAAAATTTTCCCTGACACTGTCGTAATAAGCTGAAGTTACTAAGCCAATATCGCGTCCTGATTGTTTGATGGCCTCAAACAGATTTAAAAAGCCATCTTTAAACTCCAGGCCGTGTTCGGCAAGGATAGCCAAGCGGGCTTGACCCCAATGGTGAAAAAATTGTTGTGTTTTTTCACTGTTATTACCCAAAAAATTGTGCAAGATTTGTTGGCAAATCGTATTGCTTTTACCGGAAAAACCCATCACAAATTCGTGGGTAGCCTCAATCTCCAGTTCGTCGGCTGCCATAAAAAAGGCGTCATAATAAACCCTCTCGGAGTCAAAAATGACACCATCCATATCAAAAATAACCGCACTGATTTGCTTTAACATGACCTTCCTTGTTTTTATTCGTTAGCAACGCCGATAATACGCACTTCCGGCGAAATAGTAATTGCGAACTTTTTTTCTACCTCGGTCATAATATCACAAGCCAGCTGATAAATCTCGTCTCCGCGGGCTTGTCCGTGGTTGACCAGGATTAAGGCGTGTTTTTCATAAACGCCGGCCCCGTTTTCTCGTCGATGCCCCTTAAAACCGGCCGTTTCAATCAGCCATGCCGCCGGAATTTTAACTTGTTCCGGGTCAATGTCAAAGTAGGGGATGTCGGCATATTGCGCTTGTAATGTTGGTAACCGGGTACGAGAAATCATCGGATTTTTGAAAAAACTACCGGCATTGGGTAAAGTATCCGGGTCAGGCAGCTTGCGGCGCCGAATAGTAATCACCCGGTGCAGCAACTCACCGGCTGTTGCGGGTGTATCAGGTTGGCATAAGCCCTGATAGGAGAGTATCGGCGTAAACGTTTTACCCAAACGCAGCGTCACTGCTGTAATGATATAGCGTTTTCGCCACCCGCTTTGCTTGAAGTGGCTGTTGCGGTAGGCAAATCCACAATCGTCGCAATTCAAGGTTTTAAGTTTTTTATCTACTAAATCAAATACCTGTACCCGATGAATAAAATCGGCCACTTCCACCCCATAAGCACCGATATTTTGCACAGGAGCAGCTCCCACAGTGCCGGGAATCAGCGCAAGATTTTCCAAGCCATACAATCCTTGTTGACTCATTCGGACAACCACTTGATGCCAGTTTTCTCCGGCCGCCACTTCAATAAAAGCTTGTTGTGCATCTTGTCCGATAATTTTTATACCGCGCAAGCGGTTGACGATGACGATACCGTGATAATCATCGGCAAACAACACGTTTGAGCCCTCACCGAGGACAATAAAATGTTGTTTATCCAATGTCTCGGGCAAGTTTTGTAAATCGGACAGACTATCAATTATCAGCAATTGCTTGGCAGCAACAGCAGTGCGAAAGGTTGTAAAGCGGGTTAAATCAACCGCTGATTGACGTTTTTTATCAGCCGGCGATAATACGTGTTCAGGCATCATACAATAGCAGTGACGATATCAGTGAATGTCATATTTTGTGGCTTTAGTGCAAAACGCCGCCAGACTGATACCCAGTTTTTTTGCTGCCTGCGATTTGTTGTTATTGCTTGCCGCCAGAGCTGATAAAATAGCGGCTTTTTCCGCTTCTTCCAGATAATTACTCAGATTATCAATGCCCTCTGTTTCGGTTTGTTTATCCAAGGTGTCTGTCGGGCCGTCGGACAAATCTTCTTCATCCAAGCCGTCAGATAAATCAAAATTCATCATTTCGGCATCATGACTGACTTGTGTAGTAAAATGAATATCCTCGGCGGTAATGGTATAGTCGTTACAAAAGGTGGTGGCACGTTCCAAAATATTTTCCAATTCCCGCACATTGCCGGGGAAGTCGTATTGGTTTAATTTCTCCAGTGCCGCTTCGGTTAATTTAAAAGTGCGGCTTTGCTCACGTCTGGCCAGTTGCTGAATAATAAAATCGGCCAACAGAGCAATATCGCCGGTGCGTTTTCGCAGTGGCGGCATACCCAACGAAATAACGTTTAAGCGATAGTACAAATCCTCACGGAACTCGTGCTGCTTAACCAATTGGGCCAAATCTTTATGCGTTGCCGATAAAATCCGTACATCAATGGGAATTTCCCTATCGCCACCAATGGGACGAATGGCTTTTTCTTGTATCGCCCGCAGCAGTTTGACTTGCATGGCCAGTGGTAAATCGGCTACCTCGTCTAAAAATAACGTACCTTTGTTGGCAGAGGCAAACAAACCGGGCGTATCTTTTACCGCACCGGTGAAAGAACCTTTTTTATAGCCAAAAAACTCGCTTTCTACCAAATTCTCAGGAATTGCACCACAGTTGACGGGCACAAAGGCGCCGTCTTTACGGGCCGATTGGGCGTGAATACTGCGGGCTACCAATTCCTTGCCCGTTCCCGATTCGCCGTGAATAAACACCGGTGCCTGCGAGCGCGCCAGTTTTTTAATAATCATCTCCAGCTTTTTCATGACCGGTGAGTCGCCGATAATTTTGACGGTTTTGCTATCAGCACTTGTTTTATTGTCGGCAGTGGTGGTTTCGTCAGGCTTGTCGCTGGCCACAAGTTTGAGTGCCGCTTCGGCCATGCTCCGCAATTGTTTTAAGTCAAACGGTTTACTGACAAAATCAAAAGCCCCCAATTTCAGGGCTTTTACCGCCAATTCCATATTACCGTGAGCGGTAATCACACAAACGGGCAGTTGAGGGTAATGCTTTTGAATATGGGCAACCAGATTCAAACCGTCACCGTCAGGCAGGCGCATATCGGTGATAACAAAATCAGCCGTTTGTTTTTTCAGTTGGCGAATGGCATCAGTAACGGTGGGCGATAAAATGCAATCAATGCCAATGCCCATAAACGCCATTCCAATCAGTTCGCGGATATCCGCCTCATCATCAATAATCAGTGCCGTGGCTTTATTTTTCATCGGTTTTTATAAGTTATTATTGCGTTACCATCATAACAAAACTTGCCAATATATTCTATACGAGAATTCTTCTTTATTGGCTTAAGCGGCATTCGATTAGTGCAGCATTAATCGATTTGCGGTTTAATATTACGGCTGAAATACACCGATGCCGAAATTCTGAAACAAGCCCCGTTGGCAGGCAAATCCGGATGCCGGTTTTGTGGCAATAAATAAATGATGTTAGCATTATTGGCATGGCATAGTTCTCTGACTAAATAAAGCCCTAAGCCCGAACCCTCGGAGCTGCCGGCATAAAAAGGTTCAAAGATTCTTTTGGCTTTGTTATAGCTAATGCCATAACCGTTGTCACAGACATACAAATAGACGCGTTTACGATTGCTTGACAACCGATACTTGATAGTAATAATTAAGTCGGTTGCTTGGGAGTACTTAATTGAATTAATACATAAATTCCATAATATTTGTTCCAGTTGACTGGCGTCAAACTTAAAATACAGCTCTTCCGTATCCTCCGCTTCGACCGCTATCTTAAAAGCACTGTCTTTGTTGGATAATCTGAAGGTTTCGGAAAAGTGATTAAGTGATTGCAAAATGGACAAAAGTTGTCTGTCGGCTTTTTTATCTTTGAATAAACTTAAAATGTCATCAATAATGCGGTTAGTACGTTGTATGTTTTTATTGATGATGGGAACTAACCTTTGTTTACTGCTGTCATCGTTGGCTTCATTCAGTAAGTCCATGGCGGCACTGATGGCTGCTAAAGGGTTGCGGATTTCATGAGCAATCCCCGCTGTCAGCCTGCCCAGCGCTACCAGCTTGGCTTCTTGTGCTTGCTGCATTGTGTTGTTGACACTTTCCAGGGTCATCATGATAATGCTGTTTGCATCCGTTTGGATAAACTCGGTAAAGGAAACAAAAACTTCTTCCGCCTCTTGATTATGCTGATAAGTAAAACTGTCATCGGTGTTGGCCGAACCCAATAATGACGACGACCATTCTCTGTAATATTTGAACAAAAGTGGTGATAACTCGGATAAAACGGTAATTCTTTCACCGTCCTTAATATTAAGCAGTTCTACCGCTTTTTTGTTGATACTAATCATTCTGGTCTCTGCATCTGCCGAGAAAATCAGAATCCCGTTTTTGAAATTTTCAACAATGGAACGGTTAAAGGAAAGTATTTTACGCAATTGTTTTTCTTGTATTAGTACTTTGATTTCATTATCTAAAGCCTGCTTGGTTAAGTAGTAAACAATCAGTGCCAGGACAAATAGGCCAACAATCAGTGTCAGCAATCCTTTTAGTTTCTGGGTTACCTCTATGTTGGTCCAAAAGGCCAGTGAAATAAGCAGGTGGATGCGATTAAAATTAATATCGAACCAGCCGATAGCAAGCAATACCGCCGCCAAACAGGTTATCCATAATAATTGCACAAAGGACAATAAAATGGCATTGACAGCCAGAGTGAAGAAAATAAATCCGAGTTCATAACTGTTACTTGAGAACTGGATAAGGTAAGCAAAGGTGAGCATATCAAAAAGCGCATACAGCAAAGCATATAACCTGTTATTATTGTAAGTATCGTTAGTTGCCCACAATGCCCAAAGTGACATTGAGACGGAAACAATCGGTAGTAACAGGGTTAAGGTGGAAGTATCAGAGACGATAAACGAAATCAATATAATGGCTGCGACCAATAATCTCGACCAGGTGATTATGCGAAATAAGCGGTGATATTGGTAAGAGGTTTCTTCCGTAATTAAATGCTGCATTTGCCAGGGTTTGGCCAAGGGTGAATAGTCAAATTCATCAGGCAGTTTTTTGGTTTTTTTAGGATTTACCATAATCTCCCCATAAAAACTGTAATAAAGTAATGGCACTAACGGTGGCGGTCTCGGTACGTAAAATGCGTTGTCCCAGCTGCAGACGAATGAAACCGTGTTGTTCGGCCAGATTAATTTCCTTATCCGATAACCCGCCTTCCGCCCCAATTAAGACAGCCACACGCCCAACTGTTTGATCAGGCGTCAAAAGCGATAAGAATTGGGGTTTGTTATCTATTTTCGGGTAGGGGTGAAAGACCATTTTCTCCTCTGCCTCAATATGCGGGAGCACTGCAGCGATTGTTTTCACCGGATGCAGAACCGGAACAACCGCTCGTCCGCATTGCTCACAAGCTGAATGCATAATCGCTTGCCAATGTTGATATTTTTTTTCCCGGCGATCAGGCGTTAGTTTAAGGGCTGAAAACGCCGTTTGTAACGGATAAATCTCATTGATTCCAAGTTCCACCGCCTTTTGTATGGCCATATCCATACGTTCACCTTTAGAAAGCCCCTGCAATAAAATTGTATGCAGGGGCGATTCTTTGTGATTGGCTAAACACCGCTCAATCACTATTCGGGCAGACTTTTTACTGTGTTGTTGTAAGTGGCCCAGATAGTCTTTTCCATCACCGTTAAAGGCGATAATCTGCTCATTATGACGACAACGCAATACCCGGACCAGATAGTGGTAGGTAGTATGCGGTAAAGACACGGCTTGTCCTGTCTTTAGGCCGGTATTTAAGTAAATGCGTTTCAAAGTCAATAATTATTGGTATAAACAAAGCGGTATTGTAAACTAATCGACTAATGAGTGCACCTTTTTAATTTTATCCCCTACTTGCTATTATGTCCTTTAAAATAAGCCATAACCCGACTGCCGACATTGAGATTGTCCGAAAGTCAATTAAGCATCTGTACCTGCGTGTTGACCGTGATAGCAGGGTGGTGGTATCGGCACCCAAACGCATGCCGCTAAAAACCATTCAGGCTTTTATTGACGGAAAACAAGCGTGGATTTGCCAAAAACAACGGCAACAAGCTCGACGCCAGGCACGAGCAGCGGCTTATCTTCACGCCGGTAACGACCATCCCAACGAGTTACGGTTGTTTGCTACAAGCTATCCGTTGAGCTATCGGCAAGGAGCAAAAAACAACCAACTCCGCCTGACTGAAGAGGGGGCTTGCGTTTATTTAAGAAAAAACGCTACGGCGCAAACGCTTGACAATGTACTGAAGAGATTTTATCGACAGCAGTTATTGTTGCTGTTGAAGCAGCAGGTAAGTTTATACCAGCCGGTTATCGGGGTCAGTGTCAATGAAATCCGCATCAGGCAAATGAAGAGCAAATGGGGTACTTGCAACACATCTGCTAAGCGCTTGTGGTTTAATCTGCAACTGGCCCGTTTGCCGCGGCAATGCAGTGAATACGTCGTCGTGCATGAAATGACCCATCTGCTCGAACGTTATCACAACCGCCGCTTTTATGCCTTATTGGAAAAGGCGATGCCAAACTGGCGGATTTGGCATAACTATCTGAAAAGCATTTAAATCACGACAACAAAGCCAAAATATACCTGACAGCTAAAGTGAACAATAATGCGCCTATTTTAACCGCCAGGTGGTCTTGCCGCCGGTATCTTCAATTTCTACACCCATTTGTTTTAGTTGTTCGCGGATTGTATCGGCGCTGGCAAAATCTTTTTGCGCCCGGGCAGCGTTACGTTGCTCAATTAAGGCATTAATTTTATCGGTATTGACACTGTTACTTTGTTGTCCGCCACCGTGCAAAAAGGTTTCCGGGTCATCTTGTAGCAGTCCCAAAATATTGCCCAGTGATTTCAAAGCGCCGGCCAGTTGTTGGCGTTTTTTCTCAGCGGTTGTTTTGTTCAGCGTTTTAGCAATGACAAACAGTTCGCTGATGGCTTTGGCGGAGTTAAAATCATCATTCATGGCGGTAAAAAAGGCCGGATAATCGCTTTGTAATTGTTTACTATCGATATCATCGCCGGCAATACCGCGTAATGCCGTATAAAGACGCTCCAAACCGTTTTTGGCATCGTGTAAGCCGGCATCACTATAGTTAAGCGGACTGCGATAATGCGTACCCAATAGGAAAAAACGTACCACCTCACCGGGGAACCGCTTGAGAACATCACGAATAGTAAAAAAGTTACCCAGTGATTTGGACATTTTTTCGTTATCAACGTTAACAAAGCCGTTGTGCATCCAGTAATTGACATGTCTTTTGCCACAGACAGGTTCCGATTGGGCGATTTCCCCTTCGTGATGGGGAAATTTTAGGTCCAGTCCGCCGCCGTGAATATCAAATTTGTCTCCCAAGGTTGAGCGGCACATTGCCGAACACTCAATATGCCAACCGGGACGACCCTTGCCCCAAGGCGAATCCCAAGCCGGTTCATTGGGTTTTGATGCTTTCCACAAGACAAAATCATAAGGATGACGTTTGCTTTTATCAACTTCAATACGTTGTCCCGCCTGTAGTTCATCCAACTTTTGATTGGTCAGTTTGCCGTAATCGGGAAAGGTTGCTACTTCGTACAGTACATCCCCCGAGGCACTTTGATAGGCATGTCCTTTGGCTATCAGTATTTCTATCATCTCAATCATTTGCGGGATATGTGCCGTTGCTCTGGGTTCAATATCGGGAGGATTGACTTTTAATGCACGTAAGTCCTGGTGCATATAATTGATAAAACGTGCCGTTAACTGTTCAATATTCTCGCCGTTTTCGTTGGCACGCTTGATAATTTTATCATCAATATCGGTGATATTTTGCACAAAAGTTACGCGATAACCCAGGACACGAAAATAACGAGCGACCATATCAAATGTCATTAACATTCGAGCATGACCAATATGGCAATAATCATAAATTGTCATACCGCAGACATACATTTTCACGGTATTGGCTTCAATCGGGATAAATTCGCTTTTTTGGCGCGTTAATGAGTTATAAATTAACATAAACTGTTTCGTAAGTTGCATTTCAAAGGAGAAAGTATATCATACCTGTTAGCAAGAAAAATACACGTCTTGGTGTGTTTACATAAAATCAACAGTGGAGTATCTGAATATGACAAAAGTATTGTTATCGACCAATAAAGGCGACATTGAAATTCAACTCAATGCGGAAAAAGCCCCCAACACCGTAAAAAACTTTTTAGAGTACGTTAACAGCGGTTTTTATAACGGTACGATTTTTCATCGGGTCATTAAAGGCTTTATGGTGCAAGGTGGTGGTTTCACCCCCAATATGGAGCAAAAAGAAACCTATGCGCCGATTAATAATGAAGCCAATAACGGACTAAAAAACAATAAGGGCACAGTTGCCATGGCACGTACCATGGCGCCGCATTCGGCCAGTTCTCAGTTTTTTATTAACTTGGTCGATAATGATTTCCTCAATTTCAAAAATGAAAGCCCGCAGGGTTGGGGTTATGCCGTTTTCGGTACGGTTACAAAAGGATTGGATGTTGTCGAAGCCATTGGTGAAGTCGAGACAGGCGCGATGATGGGTATGTCGGATGTGCCTAAAGAAAGTGTGATTATCGAAAAAGCCAGTGTCGTCGAATAAAGGCTTTTCCTGCCACTGATGTCTAAAACCGTTTTTATCGCCGATGTGCATTTGGATAAGCAGTATCCAAAGGCTTTGTCGGCTTTTCAACGGTACTTTGAGCGACTGAGCCAACAGTCGATTGATGCGGTTTATATTCTGGGGGATTTATTCGAATACTGGTTGGGTGATGACTGCGTTGATAAGACGGCACAAACGGTCGCCGAGACGCTGAGGTATTATCAACAACAAGGCAACATCCCCGTGTATTTTATTCATGGCAATCGGGATTTTTTATTGGGTAATAATTATGCCAGTCAATGCGGTATGCAAATTCTGCCGGAAATTGTTGAAATAAATCTTTACGGCGTAAAGACTTTGCTATTACACGGTGATACACTATGCACTGATGATGTCGATTATCAGCGCTTTCGTGATAAGGTTCGTCATCCGCAGTGGCAGGCTAAAATACTGGCCTTACCGGCGTGGGTGCGGCGGCTGAGGGCCCTGCAAATGCGGCGCCAGTCGAAAAAGGCCAATGCCGGAAAAAATGCCGTGATTATGGACGTAACCCAGGCGACGGTTGAGGCGGTAATGCGGCAATACGGCGTAAGGCAACTGATTCACGGCCATACACATCGCCCCGCCATTCATCGGTTTGACCTGAATGGAAAAACGGCGAAACGTTGTGTCGTCGGGGATTGGTACACACAGGGCAGTGCTTTGGAAGTGACAAAAAATGCCTGCGAATTGGTCTCGCTGTCGTTGTAAATTTTAATTGGTTCTTACTCAAAGAGGATAATGTCTATGGATTTAACTTGTAAAGATGTAATGGTAAGCGGGCAGGCTATTTTGCGTCCGACGGACACTGTCAGCAAAGCCTTTTCGTTGATGCGGCAAAAGGGTATTCGTTTCTTACCGGTGGTCGCGGAAGACGGCACCTATGTTGGTGTTTTTACTTCGCCAACCCTGATTAAATTGTTATTGCCCCGAGCCATGACCATTGAATTGGGGGGGGGCAAGGACCCAAAACACAGCCTCAACGACCTGAAATTTTATCATATTGATAAAGAATGTTTACATAATTCGTTGGCGGAAGAAAAAAATGAACCGGTGGTGAATTATTTATCCGACCCCGATAGTATTCCGATTGTTTCTCCTGAAACTTCGGTGATGGAGGGTGTCTTGTTATTACATAAATACAAACGTCATGTTATTTTGGTTGAGCCTAAAAGCAGGCAATTTGTTGGTGTTGTCAGTATTAACTCCGTGTTAAAAGAGGTATTTGACGAAGACCACGAGATTTGATTTCCGTGGCAGATGTCAGAGGTGTGGAATTTATTTTATTAAAATAATTAGTTAGAAGGAAAATATTATGAGTGCAAATTTATCGGGCACTGAAGTGCACGGCTTTTCGTTGGCACATGCGCTGGGGGTTGAACCGGTTTGGATTGCCTCCACCATTTTAATTTTGGTTTACTCGGTGCTGGTTTTTGAGAAAGTCAACCGAGCTATCTTGTCGATGATTGGTGCTGCTTTGGTGGTGACACTGGGGGTGCTGAACCAACAGCAGGCGGTAGCGGGGATTGACTTTAACACTCTGGCGCTGTTGATTGGCATGATGATTATCGTTGCTATCACCAGTAAAAGTGGTCTTTTTCAGTATGTTGCCATTAAATCGGCCAAAGTGGTCAAAGCCGATCCAATAGGGATTTTGTTGATGCTGACGATAATTACCGCGGTATTTTCGGCGATGTTGGATAACGTTACCACGGTACTGTTAATTGCCCCGGTAACCTTGTTGATTACCGATTCCTTGAAAGTCAAAGTATTTCCTTACTTTTTTGCCGAAATTTTGGCCTCTAATATCGGTGGTACGGCGACTTTGATTGGTGACCCGCCGAATATTATCATCGGTTCGGCTGCCAAGTTAAGTTTTAATGACTTTTTAGTCAACACGCTGCCGGTAGCGGTTCTGACGATGTTTTTCTTGATTGCGACGGTCTTTTTTGTTTATCGTAAAAGTTTACAAGCGACACTGAAAAATCGTGCTTTGATTATGCGTTTTAATGAAAAAGAAGCTATTACCGATAAGGTGTTGATGATTAAATCACTCTGTGTATTGGCACTGGTTATTTTAGGTTTCACCATAGGGCACGGTTTGGGTATAGAGCCTGGAACTTCAGCATTGGCGGGGGCTGCTACTTTAATGCTATTGGCTTATTGGCGGCAGCCGGCGGAAGAACAAACAGAAACCGTGCATCACCTGTTTGGTGAAGTTGAGTGGATAACCATTTTCTTCTTTGCCGGCCTGTTTATTATCGTCACCGGTGTTGAACATACCGGTTTATTAAAGACCATTGGTGAACAGTTGTTGGCGTTTACCGACGGTGACTTACAATTGACGGCAGTGGTCATCTTGTGGGTTTCCGGTATTTTGTCGGCCTTATTGGATAACATTCCCTTTGTCGCTACAATGATTCCGATGATTGAATCCACTGCCGATACCTTTGGTGGGGCGGAGGCTATTAAACCGCTGTGGTGGTCGTTGGCATTGGGGGCTTGTTTTGGCGGCAACGGTTCACTGATTGGTGCCAGTGCCAACTTAACGGTGGCGGCTTATGCCGAAAAAGCCAAACAGCCTATCGGTTTTGTCCACTTTTTTGTCCGTGCCTTTCCGTTAATGCTAGTGACATTAGTGATTGCCAATACCTATATTTGGCTGCGTTATTTTTGATAATTTCTCTGTCAGTTAAGTCACTACCTAGGGTGAAAACGATGCCTTATGTTGACAGGAATGCTTGGATTTTACAGAACTTCTTGATAATTATTATTAGTTTCTTGTTGCTTATTTCAGCGCTTGCTTTATAATTGGTTCAATCTTATCGGTACTGTGATTGTTGGTGTCTTTTGTTTGTCGATAACTTATGATATCCGTAACAGAGCTTTTCACGATATTCTAGGTAGTTGATAAGGTGTTTTAATTTTTTATATCAAAGGTAACACTATGTCAAAAGTAACAGGTACGGTCAAATGGTTTAACGAAGCTAAAGGTTTCGGTTTTATTGAACAAACGGAAGGGGCGGATGTTTTTGTTCACTTTCGCGCCATTGTCGGTGAAGGCTTTAAAACCCTGAAAGAAGGTCAAAAAGTTGAATTCAACGTTATTGACGGCGAAAAAGGCCCTCAAGCCGAAGAGGTTGTGGCGCTGGATTAACCGCCAATCAGATGATGATGAAAAGCCTCGGTTCTGCCGGGGTTTTTTCTTTGTTCGCAGGCTATAAAACATTTTTTATAATTGCACTTCCCTAAAAAACCTAGTAGAATGCTTGGTTATTATTAATAGACAATAAACGATAGAGTATAACGATGGCTATTTACCTTGATTATGCTGCCACCACACCGGTTGATAAGCGGGTAGCGGAAAAAATGGTCGATTATCTAACAATTGACGGTACTTTTGGCAACCCCGCCTCGCGTTCGCATCAGTTTGGTTGGCAGGCGGAAAAGGCGATTGATTGGGCCAGAGAGCAGGTAGCCGCCCTAATCAACGCCAATCCAAAAGAGATTATTTGGACATCGGGGGCAACCGAATCCGATAACTTAGCCATTAAGGGCGCAGCCCACTTTAATCAACGCAAGGGCAAGCACATTATTACCTCAAAAACCGAGCATAAGGCGGTGTTGGATACTTGCCGGCAGCTGGAACGTGAGGGTTTTGACGTGACTTACCTTGACCCCAATAAAGACGGCGCCATTACTGTGGAGGAAGTTAAGGCAGCGGTGCGGGAAGACACTACCCTGGTGTCTGTGATGTATGTCAATAATGAAACCGGCATCGTTAACGATATCGCCACCATCGGCAAATTTACCCGTGCCAATAAAATCGTTTTTCACGTTGACGGGGCCCAGGCCGCCGGCAAAATTGCCGTAAACGTGGAAGCCGATAATATCGATTTACTCAGTTTGACGGCGCACAAAATTTATGGCCCCAAAGGCATCGGCGCTTTGTATGTCCGCCGCAAACCGCGTATTCGTTTGCAGGCGCAAATGCATGGTGGCGGCCACGAGCGTGGTTTTCGCTCGGGGACATTGCCCACGCATCAAATTGTCGGTATGGGTGAGGCCTACCGTCTTGCCAAAGCAGAGCTGGCAAAAGACCAAGCCCATGTTAAGCAATTGGCGGAACGTTTATGGCACGGGCTGCAGGATATTCCCGAAGTCTATCTCAACGGTGCCAATGCCAAACGTATTAACAACGTGATGAATATCAGTTTTGCCTTTATCGAAGGTGAGTCGTTGATGATGTCGATTAATGAGCTGGCGGTATCGTCGGGTTCGGCCTGTACTTCGGCGAGCCTTGAACCGTCTTATGTTTTACGTGCCTTAGGCGTTGCCGATGAGCTGGCGTCCAGCTCTATTCGCTTTAGCTTTGGGCGTATGACCACCGAGGCCGATATTGACCGGGCCATTGAACTCATCAGCGTGGCGGTGGAAAAATTGCGGGCTTTATCACCGCTTTGGGAAATGCACCAAGACGGCATTGATTTAAATAGCATCGAATGGACACATCATTAAGCGGTGATGACGATGACAACAGCTGTGCACATTGAAAACAACCCATCGGCGGGAAATCCATTGAATATCAGTGTCACCGATGCCGCCAAGCGGCGGATGCAAACTTTTTTGCAAAACCGTGGCAAGGGTATCGGTATCCGCCTGGGGGTGCAAACTGCGGGGTGCTCGGGCATGGCCTATTTGATTGAGTTTGTTGATCGGTTGGAAGATGACGACCAACTGATTGATGTCGGTGGTGTTAATGTGGTTATCGGTGCTAAGGCAGCCATTTATCTAAACGGTATTAAAGTCGATTATCAAAGAGAAGGGTTAAATGAAGGCTTTAAATTTGAAAATCCCAACGCCACGGGGGAGTGTGGCTGTGGGGAGAGCTTCACCGTTTAGCAATCTAATTCGTATTGACTCTCGTGGTACCGGCGATGGGATAGGGGAGTCAACAGTAAAAAATAAGCTATGACAAATCCATTTCAACTTTTCGATATGCCGGCCGATTATTTCATCGACGAACGTCGCGTTAATGAAAAGTACATTGCCCTGCAAAAACAATTCCACCCCGATAATTTTGCCAACCGTACCGGCAAAGAAAAATTAATGGCAACGCAAATTTCTGCTAACGTGGTGGCGGCATATAAAACTTTACTGGACCCGGTTGCCAGAGCCAGCGCTTTGCTGAATTTAAGCGGTATGCCATTCGATTTATCCACTTACATCAGTCGTGACCAAACGCTGCTGATTGAACAAATGCAACTACGCGAGCAACTGGACAGGGCAACAGATGCTGATTATGCCGTGTTAAAGCAAGGCTGGCAGAAAGATTTTTCATTGTTGGAGGAACAATTTGCGGCTGAATTCAGTGCCAAAGCACTGGAAGCTGCTGCCGAAACTTTGTTGAAGATGCGTTATTATCAAAAATTGTTGAGTGAGCTGCATGACCGGGACAGGAGTTGATTCTTAAGGGGTATTGCTATGGCAAATATCAAAGAAACCGTTACTTATGTACATCATTGGAACGATAGCTTGTTTAGTTTTCGGACAACGCGCAAACCCGCCTACCGTTTTAAAAACGGGCATTTTGTGATGTTGGGACTGGAAGTTGATAACAAACCCCTGATGCGAGCCTATTCCATTGCCAGTGCCAATTGGGAAGAGCAGCTGGAATTTTTCAGCATTAAAGTTCAGGACGGCCCGTTGACCTCGCGCTTACAGCACTTAACAGTGGGGGATAGCGTGTTGCTGTCGGAAAAATCCACCGGTACGCTGGTGACCGATTATTTACTGCCGGGGAAAAATTTATGGTTGATTAGTACGGGAACGGGGCTTGCCCCGTTTATGAGTATTATTAAAGACCCGGAGATTTACGACCAGTTTAGTCAAGTGCTTTTAACCCACGGTGTACGCTATGTGTCCGAATTGGCTTATGCAGACTATATCCAAAACAAATTACCCGACAACGAATTCTTTGGTGACAGGGTACGGGAGCAATTGCGGTATTATCCTACCGTGACGCGTGAGCCGTATAAAAATCAGGGGCGCTTAACCGACTTGATTAAAATCGGCAAACTCGCTTATGATTTAGGGATGCCGGCATTGTCGGTGCAGGACGACCGTTTTATGATTTGCGGCAGTCCCTCTATGTTAAAGGAGACCTGTGCCATCCTTGATAAAATGGGCTTTAGAGAAGGAACAAAAAAGGAACAAGGACACTACACGATTGAGCGTGCCTTTGTCGAACAAATGTAAACTGAAACGAATAAACGAGTATCAATGACTTTACTACAAATCGCAGAACCCGGACAGACTGCCAAGCCGCATCAAGCAAAATTGGTCATTGGTATTGATTTGGGCACGACAAATTCTTTGGTTGCAGCGACCCGTCACGGTGTGACCGATGTGTTAGTCGATAAGACGGGGCAGGCTATCGTTCCTTCGGTGGTAGCCATCGGGCCGTCGGGTGAGAAAAAAATAGGCGAGGCCGCCATCGCTGCCGATAACCGCTTTACTAAAATTGCATCGGTCAAACGGCTTTTGGGTTACGCCGTGTCTGAACTGTTAGCCCAGGGAGTTGACAGCCATGATGAGTTATTGGAAAACGATGGTATGGCTGCCATTAGAACACCTGTCGGACCGGTTAATCCGATTGAGGTTTCAGCGGATATTCTCAAAGCGCTGAAACAACGCGCCGAGGACAGCTTTGGGCAGCCGGTGGACGGCGCGGTCATCACCGTGCCCGCTTATTTTGACGAAAGCCGCCGTAAAGCCACCAAAGATGCTGCCGCTTTGGCCGGTTTGCCGGTTTTACGATTAATCAATGAACCCACGGCGGCGGCACTGGCTTACGGGTTGGATAATGCCGCCAGAGGTAACGTTATCGTTTATGATTTTGGGGGGGGCACTTTTGATGTCTCCATTTTGGTCTTATCCGACGGGGTGTTTGAAGTCAAAGCCACCGCCGGTGATATTTTATTGGGCGGCGATGATGTTGACCGATTGCTGATGAGCTGGATAAGGGAAAAGACGGGAACAAGGCTTGCCCCGGAGCAATTGCGCCGGTTGGCCAGAGCCGCCAAGGAAGCCCTGGCAACGACGGAAAAGACAAATATTGCTGTGGGCGAACAAGCGCTAAGCCTTGACAGAGAAACCTTTGATGCTTTGGTTTCCCCCTTAATCGAGCGGACAATCGATTGTACCCGCCGAGCGCTAAGGGATGCCGATTTAACCCCGGATGAGATTGACCACGTGGTGATGGTCGGGGGTTCAACCCGTATGAAGTCGGTGCAAACGGCGTTGAAAAAGCATTTTAATTTACACGTACTTAATGACGTTGATCCGGATAAGGTGGTTGCTATTGGGGCGGCAATTGCAGCGGAAAATTTATCGGGTAATAAGGTTAGCGACAGTTTATTGCTTGATGTCACTCCCTTATCATTGGGGATTGAAACGGCAGGTGAGTTGGTTGAAGTGATTATCCCGCGAAACACCCCGATTCCGGTCAGCAAAGCGCAAGACTTTACCACCTATAAAAACGGTCAAACGGCAATGAGTATTCACGTGGTGCAAGGGGAAAGGGACAATGTCAAAGCGTGTCGCTCGCTGGCACGTTTTAGCCTGAAAGGCATTCCCCCGATGACTGCCGGGGCGGCGCGTATCCGTATTACCTTTGCTATGGATGCTGATGGTTTGCTGACGGTATCGGCACAGGAACAAACCACAGGGGTGATGGCCGAAATTGATGTCAGCCCCAGTTACGGTTTATCGGACGAGCAAGTTGCCAATATGCTGGTGTCGTCTTTGCAGCACGCCGCCGCCGACGTTGATTTTCGCCGTTTAAAAGAACAACAGGTCGAGGCCCAGCGGGTGTTGGATGCCATTCGCCAGGCCATCGCCGAGGACGGCCAACTGATTGATGAAACTGAAGCCGAGCGTATTGTTTTTGCCATTCATCAATTAGAACATAGCCTTACAGGAGATAGCGCGAATAACATCAAACAGGCGATAGCGGCATTGGAAGCCGCTGCGGATAGTTTTATTGAAAAACGCATGAACGCTGCCGTGATGAAAGTGATGCAGGGTCAAGAGATTGAACACTTTGAGTAATTGAGAGACAGTATGCCAAAAATTATTTTTCTACCCCACGAAGAATTTTGCCCCGAGGGTAAGGTGGTTGAAGCCAGCAGCGGTGAAACTGTGCTGGATGTTGCCTTGGCTAATGATATTGACATCGAACACGCGTGTGAAAAATCCTGTGCTTGTACCACCTGTCACGTGCATATCCGTGAAGGTTATGATTCCTTGCCGGAGGCCAGCGAATTGGAGGACGATTATTTAGATAAGGCTTGGGGACTTGACCCTGACTCGCGTTTATCCTGCCAGGCCGTTATTGCCGATGAAGATTTGGTTGTCGAAATTCCGCCTTATACCATTAATTTGGTTTCGGAAAATCATTAAGTTGTTCGACTATTTCACTCTATCAGCCGGTTAAAAACGGCCATGTTGGCTCGGCATCGAGGTGAGGCATTTTCAGCTTTTCGGCACGGTGTGAAACAGAATATCTATCCCGCCGCCCGGAGTGATGATTATGTTGACGAATATCTGACGTATGATAATTTTGCTTAACCTGCTTGTACAGACTTGTTTTTATCAAATTAATCCCCATCTCTGGATATACCTATTAACCCTATAATCGGAGAAAAAAAGATGCTTAAAAAAGTCCCGGATGTTGTTTTCAAAACCCGTGTACGCGATGATGCTATCGGTGGTGATAACCCGTTTAAGTGGTACGATTTAACTACGGATGAGTTGTTTGCCAATAAAAAAGTGGTGCTTTTCTCATTACCCGGTGCCTTTACACCGACCTGTTCGACCAGCCACTTGCCGCGCTACGAGGCCCTTTATGATGAATTTAAAGCACTGGGCGTTGATGAGGTGGTTTGTTTATCGGTCAATGATGCCTTTGTAATGTATCAATGGGGCTTAAAACAGGGTCGTAAAAATGTCTTTTTGCTACCCGATGGCAACGGTGAATTTACCCGCAAAATGGGGATGCTGGTTGATAAAAGTAATTTGGGCTTTGGCATGCGTTCCTGGCGTTATTCGATGTTCGTCGATAATAAGGAAATTAAAAAAGTCTTTGTCGAGCCGGATTTTGGCGATAATTGTCCAACCGACCCGTTCGAGGTATCGGATGCCGATACCATGTTGCAGTATTTAAAAAGCTGATAACTGAGAAGTTGATCAGCGAGTGGGCAAAACCGCCGAACGGTTGTCGGTGGTTTTGCTTGTCGGTATGCCGGCAATTTTACTATTGCTCCGGTAATGCCTGTGCACAGCCCGGCAGCTGTTTTTCGGTAAGTCGCCGCCGTTGTCCGGCAGCAATCAAGTGATACGACAAAATGACCCACCAGAAAATTTTACTGATTTATACCGCTTTATTTAGCGTTTGCTTTGTTCTGTTGGGCATTTCACCCTATGACCGTGCCGATTGGCTGTTGGAAAATCTATTGGCAGCCATCTTGGTTATTGTCCTGTTGAGCACTCGCAATAAATTTCCCCTGTCGCGGGTTTCCTATACGCTGATTTTTATCTTTTTGTTGTTGCACGAAATCGGCTCACATTACACCTATGCCAACGTGCCGTATGACCGGTTGTTTACTCGCTTTTTTAACGTGAGTCTCAATGAATTGATGGGTTGGCAACGAAATCACTTTGACCGCTTTGTGCATTTTTCTTACGGTCTGTTGCTGGCCTATCCAATCCGTGAAATGTACTGCCGGATTGCCAATGCCAGGGGATTTTGGTCGTATTTCTTCCCTTTGGAGCTGACCATGGCATCGTCAATGATGTATGAATTATTCGAGTGGGCTGCGGCCGTGTTTTTTGCCGGTGATTTAGGGGTGGCTTATTTGGGCACACAAGGCGATGTTTGGGACGCGCAAAAGGATATGGGGCTTGCCACTTTGGGCGCCTTGCTTGCTATGCTCTTAACTTTATTGGTTAACTTGTTAATACAAAAGAATTTTTCTAAAGAATGGCAGGACAGTTTAAGTATTAAAGAACCGCGTCCGCTGGGCGAGGATGCTATTGAGCGGTTGCTGCAAGAGAAAAAATAATAAAAATTAGCAGAAAATAGCGTCAAACTGCTTTATCATATTCACTTATCAATGATAAAAGGAGGAGTAATGATGAGTGATTTTATTATGTCTGTGCGCAGCATCGTCAAAGGTGAGTTCAGCAATGAGCCGGGTAAGACTTATTTCTTAGCGGTTCCCGAAAGTGCCGATGATATCAAGCCCAGTAAAAAAATGATTGTCAAAAAATCGGACTGGTTTAAGTCGGTGTTAAGCAATGCCGTGATTGAACAAGATGAAAACGGTGAGGATTGCGGCGATATTTTGGTTTTTATCCACGGTTATAATAATAGCCAAAAAACACTATTGAAAAGACACCGACAGATTAAAACGTCAATGGCGGCTTGCGGCTATAAAGGCGAAGTGGTCAGTTTTGATTGGCCAAGTGCCAAAAGCAGTCTGAATTACCTTGAAGACCGCTGTGATGCCAAAGCAACGGCTTTGCGGTTGGTGACGGACTGTATCAAAGCCTTTTCCGTTATGCAAAGTGCTACCTGTAAAATCAATGCGCATTTATTGGCGCATTCTACGGGGGCGTATGTGGTGCGGGAAGCGTTTGATGATGCTGATGACCGGCCTGCGGTGGCAGCGTTTAACTGGACAGTGAGCCAAATTTTATTGATTGGTGCCGATATTTCCGCTAAATCAATGGGCGCCGGCAATGCCAAATCCTCATCCATTTACCGGCACTGTGTACGGCTGACCAATTATTCCAATCCGTATGATAGTGTGTTGAAACTATCCAATGTCAAACGAGTTGGGGTTGCCCCCCGGGCAGGACGAGTCGGGTTGCCTGCCGAGGTCCCCGGGCACGCAGTCAATGTGAATTGCGGTGTTTATTATCAGGCCAATGCGGAGACGCTGCATCCCATAGGCAGTAAAAGCCATTCCTGGTATATTGGTAACGAAACCTTTACCAAGGATATGCTTTGCACCATCCGCGGTGATATTGACCGGTATCAGATGCCGACCCGTATGGTTGATAACGGGAAATTGTATCTAAAGGCCTAGTTTTCCCTGTCGGAAGCGGAGTTAATGCAGTTGTTACGCGTCAATGGCCCGGCTCACGTATAATACCCCCTTTTAACGCTTATTGGTGCACAATACGGTGATTATTGAACTGAAGGACGTGGTATTTCGACGAGGTGAACGGCTGATTTTTGATAAGTTAAATTTACAAGTCAAAACGGGCAGCATTACCGCCATTATGGGCCCCAGCGGCACGGGAAAAACCACCTTGCTCAATTTGATTACGGGACAGCTGAAACCTGAATCCGGCAGTATCCGCGTGCTCGGCGAACGGGTGGACAGCATGAGCCACCGGCAGTTGATTCGTTTAAGGCAGCAAATGTCAATGTTGTTCCAAAGCGGGGCGTTATTCACCGATATGAATGTCTTTGATAATGTAGCCTTTCCTTTGCGGGAAAATACTAACTTGTCGGAGGGCTTAATTCGTACCATCGTCTTGATGAAGCTGGAAGCCGTCGGATTACGCGGGGCCATGGATTTAATGCCGGATGAATTATCGGGCGGTATGCGGCGGCGGGTTGCGCTGGCCAGAGCCATCGCCTTGGACCCTCAGTTATTATTTTATGACGAACCGTTTGCCGGCCAAGACCCGATTTCCATGGGGATGCTGGTGCATTTGATTAAAACGTTAAATAAAGTACTGGGGCTGACCAGCGTTATTGTTTCACACGATATTGCCGAAACGGCTTCCATTGCCGACCACCTGTGTATTTTATCTGCAGCCAAAGTGGTTGCCAGCGGTTCTCCGGCAGATTTGCAGCAATCCGATTCGGTATGGGTGGACCAATTTATTCATGCCAAACCCGATGGGCCCGTACCGTTTCATTATCCGGCACCGGATTATGCTAACCAGTTGTTGCGACAAGGAGAGGTATGATGAATTTTATCAGGCAAGTCGGGGCGTGGACGATGCAGTCGTGGCTGGGTTGCGGCCGGGCTTTTCTGTTATTATCGGATATTATTTTAGCCATGCCGCGATTGCTTAAGCGGCTGGGACAAATTATTCGTCAACTGCATGCGATTGGCGTGATGTCTTTGCCGATTATTATCGTCTCGGGGGTATTTGTCGGTATGGTACTGGCTTTTCAGGGATATACCACGTTAACCCAGTTTGGGGCCGAAAGTGCCTTGGGCACGATGGTATCGCTATCATTATTACGTGAATTGGGGCCGGTGGTAACGGCATTATTATTTGCCGGGCGAGCCGGTTCTGCCATGACTTCTGAAATCGGTTTGATGAAAGCCACCGAACAAATTTCCAGTATGCAGATGATGGCGGTCAGTCCGGTGGAATATGTTTATTTTCCGCGTTTTATTGCCGCCGTTATTGCCCTGCCGATTTTGGCAGTGATTTTCTCTTCGGTGGCGATTTTGGGTGGCTATTTGGTCGGTGTTGTGCAGTTGGGTGTTGACGCCGGTGTCTATTGGAACGGTATGCGAAGCAGTGTGCAGTGGTGGCAGGATATTTTTCAGGGTGTGCTGGTGAAAAGTTTTGCTTTCGGTTTGGTGGCGGCATTGGTGGCGGTTTATCAGGGGGCGTATTGCTATCCGACTTCGGAAGGCATCGGACAAGCAACAACGCGTACGGTGGTGGTGACTTCGCTTTGGGTGCTGGCAGTGGACTTTTTACTGACGGCCATGTTTTTTGGCTTGTCGTAGGCCCACATTAAATTAAATTGGTGGAATTGGGAAAAAGAAAATGAAAAATACGAAAACTTTGGAGGCTTTAGTCGGTGGATTTGTCATCTTGGGCATTTTAGGGCTGATGTTTTTGGCGTATAAGGTTAGTTCGGTGAATCAAGTCGGCAAAGACGGCACTTATACGCTTTATGCTGATTTTAATAGTGTCAGCGGCTTAAAAAACGGCGCTTCGGTGACTTTAGCGGGAGTAAAAATCGGACAGGTGGACAGTATCACGATTAATAAAGACAATTACGAGGCACGGGTAGCGATTAGCATTGATAATCGCTATGATAATATTCCGCTGGATTCCAGCGTCAGCGTCTTAACCCAGGGACTCTTGGGGGAAAAATATTTGGGCTTGGATGTGGGGGCGGACAGTGAGTTTCTGCAAAATGGTGATGAGTTTGATTTTACCAAATCGGCAATCGTTTTGGAGCGGCTGGTTGATCGCTTCTTCTTGAAAAGTTCGCTGGGTGACAGCAAATAGTCTGTAAGGACAATAAATTTAATCACATTAGGAGAAAAATATGAAACGGACAATACTCAAATTTTCAGCCGCCGGCGTGTTGGCGTTGGCGCTAACGGGTAGTGCTTTGGCGCAATCCGCCGAGCAAGCCCTGGCCATTGTTAAACAATCAGTGGCGGTGGCATTGGCTGATTTAAAAGCCAACAAAGCCGAATATCAACGCAACCCGGTGGCATTGAATCGTATGATTGATGAAAAAATGCTGCCTTATTTTGACGCCGATGCCATGGCCAGACTGGTGTTGGCAAAAAATTGGAGCAATGCTTCGGCAGCGCAACGTCAAGAGTTTTTGAATGAATTTAAACAATTGGTGATGCGGACTTATTCTTCCAATCTGTTGGAATATACCGACGCCACGGTTGAATACGGCAAACCTTCACCGGTAAAACGTAATCGCACCAAGATTGACGTCACGGTAACCAACAGTAACGGCAAGGTTTACCCTTTGACCTTAAGTATGGGGTATCGTAACGGGCAATGGAAAGGTTATGACGTCTCTTTGGACGGTTTGTCGGTGATTACCAGTTACCGCGGCTCAATCGGCGAAGAAGTGGCCCAAAAAGGCCTGCAGGCGGTGATTGATGAAATTAAAATTAAAAACGCCAGAGGCGAGATTGATAAATAAATGACGAGGTCAAATACCACGGTATCGGTGTTAGACGGAGTAACACAAATTACTGTCGATAATGCCGATGCCGTTTTATCGCAATTATTGCAATTAAGCGGTGATGCGGTGGATTTGTCTGCCGTAGCACACTGTGACAGCGCCGGTATTGCCGTTTTATTAGAAGCCAGAGCCGCCTGGGCAAAACAACGACAACAAAAAACATTTCTCCATCCCTCACAACAATTACACGATTTGGCCGCTTTTTTAAAAGTGACTGAATTGTTGTTTCACCAATCTTAGCTTAATTTAAGCTAGATTTTTTTCATTCTTAAGATACAATTAGGCGATGATGAATACCGATGAGATGAAAGCCGTTATCGAAACGGCAATTGCTACCGATTTTGTTTTGGTTGAATCCGCCGATAACGTTCATTTTTATGCAACGGTGGTGGCTGAAACCTTTAACCGGATGACAAAAATGCAACAACATAAAATGATTATGGAACTTTTTCAGGAGGCTATCGCTAACGACAGCATACACGCCTTATCTATCAAAACTTTTACCCCGGAAAAATGGGCAAAGCTTAGCGCTAACAGCTAGATTATCAACAATAAAACCAATTAACAGTAAAACGACGCATGGATAAATTACAAATTACCGGTGCAATACCACTGATGGGTGAGGTTTCCGCCTCCGGGGCAAAAAATGCCGTATTGCCGATTCTAACCGCTACTTTATTAACGCCCGACACCTGTCATATCAGTAATGTACCGACCTTACGGGATGTTTTTACCACGGAAAAATTATTGTCGCAAATGGGGGCAAATGTCCGCTTTATCGGGGATGTCTTTACGGTGACAGCTAATCATATCAGCGAAACGACCGCGCCTTATGATTTGGTCAAAACGATGCGGGCTTCGGTTTTGGTGATGGGTCCTTTATTGGGGCGTTTTGGTGAGGTGTCCGTGTCATTACCGGGCGGTTGTGCTATCGGTGCCAGACCGATTGACCAGCACCTGAAAGGCTTTAAGGCGATGGGAGCTGAAATTAGCATTACCGATGGTTTTGTACACGCCAAAGCAGAAAATGGACTGAAAGGGGCCAGAATCGTTATGGATATGGTTACCGTGACAGGAACGGAAAATTTGTTAACCGCTGCCGTACTGGCAGAAGGTGAAACGGTTTTGGAAAATGCCGCGCGTGAACCGGAAGTTGATGACTTGGCCAATATGCTTAACGCTATGGGCGCCAATATCAGCGGTATCGGTACGGATACCTTGACGATTGTCGGGGTAAAATCATTACAAGGCTGTCATTATCGGGTGATGCCGGACAGAATTGAAACGGCGACTTTTTTAGTCGCTGCGGCAATGACCGGAGGATGTGTTAAAGTGACGCAAACCGACCCCAAGGCATTGGATGCCGCCTTGGGTAAATTGCGTGATGCCGGGGCCAAGGTAACCACCGGGGAGGATTGGATCGCTGTGGATATGCGCAATCGTCCGATTCAATCGGTCGATATTCGCACTGCCCCGCACCCGGCTTTTCCGACGGATTTGCAGGCCCAATTTATGGCCTTAAATACCTTGGCGCACAACACGGCCATAGTTACGGAAACCATTTTTGAAAACCGCTTTATGCACGTGCCGGAATTAATCCGTATGGGGGCCAATATTCGTATTAACGGACGTTCGGCAACCGTCAAGGGGGTTGCCCAGTTAACCGCTGCACCGGTGATGGCGACGGATTTACGTGCTTCCGCTTCTCTGGTGCTGGCAGCACTGGCGGCAAACGGTACCACCATTATTGACCGAGTCTATCACCTGGACCGCGGCTATGAAAAAATAGAAGAAAAATTAACCCAATTAGGAGCGGATATCCAGCGTATCAGCGACTAAAGCGAGCCGATTAACCCAAAATAGAGGAAGTTTACCATGACCTTATCCCGCATTTTCACCGATAAAGTGTTATCAATGCAGCCTTACCACGTCCCAAGCAGTGCCGGTATGATAAAGCTGGATGCTATGGAGTCCCCCTATCCTTTACCCGATGAAATGCGCCAAGCCTTGGGTAAAATGCTGTCCATGGTAAATGTCAATCGTTATCCCACGCCACGTTCGGTTTCTTTGGCAGCCCAAATCAGGGATAAGTTTGATTTACCCAAAGGTTGCGAAGTCATTTTGGGTAACGGTTCGGATGAGATTATTCAATTGATTTTAACCGCAACGATGCGTCCTGATGCCGCCGTATTATCGCCTGTACCCAGTTTCGTTATGTACAAACAAATGGCGGAAATTCTGGGTATGCGCTTTGTCGGGGTGGACTTGCAGGCTGACTTTTCTGTCAATGAAAGTGATTTTTTAGCTGCCATTGAAGCGCATCAACCGGCGGTAATCTTCTTGGCCTATCCCAATAACCCTACCGGCGGTTTGCTCGATAAAGCCTTTATTCAGCAAGTGGCGGCGGCAGCACCGGGTTTAGTGGTGTTGGATGAAGCCTATACCGCTTATGCAGGCAGCAGTTGTGCCGAGTTGATAGCCGATTACGATAACGTGTTGTTAATGAGAACGTTTTCTAAAATCGGCTTGGCGGGCATCCGGCTGGGTTATTTAGCCGCCAGGGCCGAGTTAATTGAGCAAATTAATAAAGTGCGTATGCCCTATAATGTCAATGTGCTGACGCAGGCAACGGCACGCTTTATGCTGGAGCAAATGTCATTTATCAACGCCAATGTGGCCAAAATCATACAAGAAAAAGCCGAGTTGTACGACTGGTTAGCGGCGCAAGATAAAGTAACGGTGTTTACAACGCAAACCAATTTTTTACTACTGCGGGTCAACGATGCCGACAGCCTTTTTGCACGCTTGCGCGATGAGTATAAAATTTTAGTCAAAAACTTACACGGCTATCATCCGGTACTGGATAATGTTTTACGCATTACCATCGGACGCAGAAAAGAAAATGAAAAACTACGCCAGGCACTGACGGCGATTTTGCACTGATAGCACCAACTTGTCCTCGCGTTTATGGCACTACAAAAACTGCCGGACTTGTCATCGAAAACAGTACGGCAGCTGCAGCGACACGGCGCAGCCGTGACAACTATTATTTCGCTATGTTGTACCGTCTAAGGCCGGATTTATTAATGCCGATAAAGTGTGGGGACTGGCATTTACGGCCGTTTGAGTTGCTGCTGTTAACCCGCATAGGACCGCTAAACAAGTTGCCAAACACGTTGCTAAACACGTTGTGTTATAGTAATCATTAAATAATACCTGATAAAAAACCAATGCAGGCAGTTGAATGCTTACCCGGCTGAGAATATCATGACAGATTTTTTTAAAAGCAGACGCTTTATCGCCCTAATGGCGTGTTTAAGCGGTTTAACCGCCATGGGGATTGATGCGGTTTTACCCATTTTCCCTGAAATGATTGATTATTATGCCCTGCCACCGGCAGAGCATAACCGTATTCAGCAAGTGGTTTTTGTGTATATGCTGGGGTTTTCCCTGTTTCAGTTGGTGTTCGGTATTTTAGCCGATAGCGTAGGGAGGAAAAAACTGTTACTGTTGGGTATTGGTGTTTATTTGCTGGCGGCATTGGCTGTTTTATTTATCCGTGATTTTGACTCACTATTGTGGGCCCGCTTTATTCAGGGGGCCGGTTTGGCAGCACCACGGGTTTTATCGCTGACGATAATACGCGATGTCAGCACCGGTCGTGCCATGTCGCGTATTATGTCATTTGTCACCATGGTGTTTTTGGCCATTCCCGCGCTGGCGCCGATGGTCGGGCAGCTTATGGTTATGCTTGCGCCGTGGCAAGGGGTCTTTGTTTTACTGGCGTTGTTGGGGGCAGGGCTGTTATGGTGGGTGCATATCGATTTGCCGGAAACCATCAAAGCAGGCCATCATCAGCCTTTCTCGGTAAAAATAACACGGTTAGCCATACAGGAGGTTTTAAGTCATCTGCCCACCTTGATTTATCTGCTGATGATTATGTTATTATTTGCCTCGTTAATGTTATATATCGGTCAGGCCGAACAAATTTTGCAAAAAAATATTTATCAATTGGATGAATTGTTTCCGTTAGCTTTTGCCGTTATT
>PDWI01002596.1_pt1 | contig 26904 bp, 19 predicted proteins | sample 1430891 | NCBI WGS metagenome assembly PDWI01 (sample SAMN01162508, study PRJNA174530) | Oral metagenome, whole genome shotgun sequencing project. | biome: Marine environment; feature: Marine mammal; material: Swab sample of the gingival sulcus; isolation source: swab sample of gingival sulcus... | reverse complement strand
TGGGCAACGGCAATCTTTGCCTCTGGCACCAGTTGCTGTACCATTTCTGCGGTGCTGTGAATGGAGCGTACCCGGTTATGGACAAAAAATACCTGACCGCCCCGGCGCAGCTCACGGCTGATCGCCTCTTTTATCACCAGTTCATCAAATCGGGCAACAAACGTCTTTACCGGCTGTCGATGCTCTGGCGGTGAGGAGATTACCGAGAGGTCGCGGATGGAGAGCAGCGACATTTGCAGGGTGCGGGGAATGGGGGTTGCTGTAAGGGTGAGGATATCCACCTCTGCCCGCATTTTTTTAAGCTTCTCCTTATGGGCAACCCCAAAGCGGTGCTCCTCATCAATAATCACCAGGCCCAGCTGCTTAAAGACAATATCTTTGGCGAGCAGGCGATGGGTGCCGATGATGATATCTGTTTTTCCGGCAGCAAGTCTGCGCAGGCTCTCTTTCTGTTCTTTTGTTGAACGGAACCGGTTGATACAGTCAATCTCTACTGCAAATCCTTCCAGACGGGTACGGAAGGTCTTGGCATGCTGCTCGGCAAGCACTGTGGTGGGAACCAGTATTGCCACCTGAAAACCGTCTTCAACCACTTTAAAGGCCGCTCGAATAGCGACTTCGGTTTTCCCATACCCCACATCACCGCAGATCAGCCGATCCATGGGGCGTTCCCCGGTGAGATCATCTATTACGTCGTTAATGGCGGCATTTTGCCCTGGAGTTTCATCGTAGGGAAAGCTCTCTTCCAGTTCACGGTAAAGATTTCCTGGAGGAGAGAAGCGGCGTCCCTCCTTTAGTTCTCGTTTAGCATAAATATCAAGGAGTTCATGGGCAACCTTCCATACCTCTTCCTTTATTTTTGAGGTGGTTGCACGCCAGGCACTGCCTCCCAGTTTATCAAGGTTAGGTGTCTTATCCGAGAGTCCCTGATAACGGGAGATAAGGTTTAAGCGGTCTACCGGCAGATAAAGACGGTCGCCGCCCTGATATTCCAGCAGCATAAAATCGCCGGTAATCCCTTGCAATTCCAGAGTCTCAAGGCCGTAGTAAAGGGCGAGACCATGATCGCGGTGAACGACAATATCCCCTTTGCTCAGCTCGGTAAAGCGGACAGGTTCGCCCTTATGCCGCTGTTTGTTCTTGCTTCCCAACCGCATTTCGCCGAAGAGTTCACTCTCGGAGAGAATATGGAGAGCTTCATCGTGCAGAGAGAATCCTGCTGCGAGTTGGTGAGCGCAGAGATAGAGGTACTGCGGCGAAAGCTTGGAGGTAACAGTCGATAGATCCAGCGGTGTTTCAAGCTGGACAATAGTATGGTTATGGCGCTCCAGTAATTCGGAAAGATTTTTCAGGTGCTGCTCCGAGCGGCAGCAGAGAAGGACGTTGCCTCCCTGTTGCTGCCATTGGTGAATCTGCTGTGAGAGAGGAGCGATAAGGCCGATTTTGGCTCTTTTAAGAGAGATATCCTGCTTTAATAATTGATGGTTTCCGCTCCCTATGTGCAGCACTTCTTCCTGATGTTCAGGGAAATCTGTGATATGCAGGCAGGGGCGGGAGGAGAGTCGGCTTTCAACCACTTCAGGATGGAGAAAGAGTGCTTCCGGCGGCATTACCGGGCTGCCGCTCTCTTTTGCCTGGCTGTAGTTGGCGTAGACCCGTTCATAAAAGAGCTGCATACTTTCGCTTGTTGCTGCGGTATCCATCAATAGCATTCGGCAGTTTTGCGGTAGCAGATCAAAGAAGGTGGCAGGTTTTTCCTGATAGAACAGCGGGAGAAAGAACTCCATGCCGGCAAAGCGCAGTCCCTGGTCGCAACGCTCCATCAGGCGGGCTGTCTCCGTACTTTGCCATCCATTTTTCTCTCCGTATTCAGCAAAGGTACGCCGCAGGGCCCGCTGCTCTTTCCTGCTGTTGTTGAGCAGGATCGTTGTTGCCGGCAAGAGCGTTACATCACTGATCTCTTCTGTGGAGCGTTGAGCCGTTGCGTCAAATAGACGGATGGATTCAATCATATCACCGAAAAAATCAAGGCGGACCGGGCTGTCGCACTCCTTACCCTCTTCGGTGGTAAAGGGCGGGGGCCAGATATCAATGATGCCGCCGCGCACTGCAAAATCACCGCTGGCCTGTACCAGTTCTGTCTTCTCATAGCCAAGATAGTGGAGTGTCTGCAAGAGTGCATCCTGATCAAAACTTTCCCCGGCTTCCAGGTATTCTGCTGCATTGTTAAGGGTGGAGAGCGGCATAATCGCGCGTTGCAGGGTAGGGGCAGCACAGATGATAATCCCGCTTGTGAGCTGCTGCATACGGTAAAGGGCTGCGATACGGCGGGCGGTAGTTCTTGTTTCCGGGGCGAGGGGGGTATAAGGGGGAACATCATACCCAGGAATGGTAACAATGGGCAGTGCCGTAAAAAGAGCGATATCATTTGCCAGAGAGGCAAGTTGATGTTCATCGGCGGCAATAACGCAGAGAGGTGCGGCGGTTGCGGCCATAGCAGCGATTGCTGCAGGTGCGCTGCCGCGCAGACCGGTGATCGTTTGTTTTTTTTGGGTGTCGGGCAGTGAGAATTGCATAAAAAACTGCCGCCTGCCCGTCAAGGCAAGCGGCTCTATGAGTGATGGGAAACGTTGATGGTAAATATCTTTTCGCTAGAAGCTGCCGCCGATACTGAAATCGAACACGGAGTCATCCTCGTTCTCGGCAGGATCAAGATTGTAGCCAAGCACAAATTGTAGCGGGCCCATTGGGGAGAACCAGTTAAGACCGACTCCCGCCGCCTTTTTCAATTCGTCACCGATAACCACCTTATCCATATCGTCGGCAGTAACCTGGCCGAGATCAAAGAAGAGCAGAGCCTTGAGCCCCTGTGTATTCACCAGAGGAAAGATATATTCCAGACTGGAGTACCACATCTTATCGCCGCCGACCCGTTCATCAGTCAGTGGATCAAGGGGACTGACATGGGCATATTTAAAGCCGCGGATGGAACTTAAGCCGCCAAGATAGAATCGCTCATAGACAGGCAGTTTATCCGGTTCATTTTCAAAAACCTTTCCGGCGGCAATTTTTGCATGAAATGCTGTTTTCCAGAAGAAGGGAAAGTACCAGCTGGAGCTTCCTTCCACCTTGGTAAACTGGGCATCACCGCCCAACGGCCCGCCGGCATATTTCACACTGAAGACATTACGTGAGCCTTTGGTGGCACCGAAACGTAAGTTTCTGGTATCTCTTACCATCGAGAGTTTAATAGCAGAGGTCAGGTGAATATCCACTGAATTCTTAATGATATAGGATGCTGTCTCCTTTACATCACTGAGATCCGTATTGCTCAGAGAGTAGTTGGCATAAAGTTTCCATTTCTCCCAGATGGGGAATCCTACCCGCAGGCCGCCACCAGAGGATTTTCGAGTATAGTCATCATACTCTCTTGAGGTATGAAAGGCATCAATCCCCCAACTTAAATGAGAGTCATTAAACCGCGGATTGGTATAGGCGAGGTTGAAATAAGTACTGGAACCGCCGATATTGGCACCAAGAGAGAGCGAGTCTCCCCGGCCAAGGAAATTATTTTCCGAGATCTTTCCCATAAAGAGAAGTTTGTCCGCCGAACTGTAACCGGCCCCGATACTGAAACTGCCAGTGCTTCTCTCTTTGACGTCGATGATAATGGTCATCCGGTTCGGGTCCATAGAGGGCTCCGGCGTAATATTGACCTCCTCAAAAAACTGCAGTCGCTGCAATGCCTGATTGCTGAGGCGGAGTGCTTTGGAGTTAAATACTCCTCCCTCTTCGATAAGTATCTCTCGACGGATAACATTGTCATGGGTGCGGGTGTTTCCACGGATAACGATACGGTCCACATAGACCAGCTCTCCCTTGTCTATGTGAAAGATGATATCCATTCGCTCATCATCTGCTTTTTCGAATTGCGGCTTGATACGGGCAAAGGCGTAGCCTTTTTCTGCATAGTAGTCGGTGAGGGCAAGAATATCCTCGCGGATAACCTTGCGGCTGACATATTTCTCTTTCCGAACATTGAGCAGTGAGAGAAGTTCCTGTTTATAGTCGCTCTCTTCCCCTTTGAGCTCCACCGTGCCAACCTTGTAGCGTGGGCCTTCATCGACCTTAAAGGTGATATAGAACCACTCTTTTTTCTGGGTGATCTCTGGATTGTCAACGCGCACATCAAGATAGCCATTATCGGAGTAAAAGGCGCGGATAAGCTTGGCATCCTGCTCTATCTTCACCTTGTCCAGCAGCCCGGATTCCGTTAGCCACGACATAAAAGAGTGCTCTCCAGTCTGGATTTGATCGAGAATTTCGTCGTCGCTGAAGGCATGGTTGCCTTCAACCTTTATCTCTTTTATGTAGGTTTTCTGCCCCTCATCAATAATAAATTTTACTACAGCCCCCTGCTTGTTGGGGTAGCTGATGTCCGTTTTTACGCTGCTGTTGTAAAACCCTTTGGATTTATAAAGAGCAAGAATGGCCTTTCTCGCATTTTCTATCTGTACCTGGTTGAGGATACGGTGACTCCGCACATTAGCAGCAGCCTTGACATCTTCCTCCTTCACCTCAGAGATACCGTCGAAAGTGATGGACTGTATTACCGGCTTTTCCTGTACCAGGAAGATGACCTCCTTGCCGTTTGCATCATCGGCGACATCAATCTGCACATCGCTGAAATAGCCCATTTTAAAGATTTTCTTAAGATCTTCCCGCAGGGATTCCTGATCGTAGGCACCGCCTTTTTTGCTGTCTATTTTGCGGAGAATGGCACCGGAGTCGACACGTTTATTGCCCTTGATGGATATCTTTGCAATGCGGAACTGGCGGTTGCTGTATTTGACTACCGAGCGGATCGTCTTTTTTATTGCCCTGGAAAGTTCTGTCTCCGAGCGGGCTGTCTGATAGAAATAGACCGGGTTTTGTGGAGCAAGAATATCAAAATACTCTACATTGATACTGAACTCATTGCCTACTGCAGAAACTTGGCCGGTAATAATGTTTTCTGCACCGGTCTTTTTGGCCAGTTGTTTGAGTTGACGGGCAGTTGGCGGCCAGTTTGCTGTTGCATAGTTAAGCATTGTCTGAGCTGTCGCGCGATCAAGAAAGGTGATGTGTGCGGAGTTTTCCACCTTTTGAAGGTCGGCATCGATAATCTGTTCATATTTTGCCGTATTGCGAAAGCTTTTCACTTTCAGCGGCAGAAAAAGAATTTTGGTCGCATACGCTGTTGCCGGCATGGAGACTGCGGCGGTAAGCGTACAAAGTAGGGTAAGAGAAAAGTAAAAAAAGAGGCGGGAAGCCTTGCCTGCTGGTATCATAACTACTGTCCTTTTAGTACGGGTAAAAAGCTGCGGAGGAGGTATCGTCCGCAAGGTATCCGGTGCTTTTTGAAAAAATTGACAAATAAGCGCCGCATTATGACACGTTTGCCGGGAAATGCAAATATGAAGCGTGAATTTTTTCCCATAAAAAAGAGCAATGAGAAGAAAAGAGCGTTTTCTTCCTCTTTTCCCTTTATTGAGGAGATCTTTTTTCCCCGCCGCTGTCTTGGTTGTGATGTACTCCTTCTGCATAGAGGGAACTCGCTCTTTTGTGAGCGTTGTTTTCATGCGTTTCTCCCCTTGCGTACCCCTTTGTGTGCTGTTTGTGGTGAGCCTGTCAACGGCAGTGCCGGTGTTTGCGAGCGATGTTTACGCCGCCCGCCGCCTTATACCCTCTGTCGCTCACTCTTCATCTATAACCATGCCATGCGGCAGTTGGTGCTGCAGTTTAAGTCCCGCCGGGATCGGCTGTTTTATGCGGGGATCGCCGAGTTATGCCGTGAGGCTGATCTGGATGCATTCTCTTCTGTGGATCTGGCTGCACCTGTGCCTCTCCATCCAGCACGATTGAGAAAACGGGGCTTTAACCAGTCTCTTTTGTTGTGCCGGCTTTTTTTTGGAGGCAATAAAGATGTCAAAATTGTTCCAAAACTCCTTGAAAGAATAAAAAACACCACGCCGCAAAGTGGGCTTGGCCGTAAAGAAAGATTGGTCAATTTAAAAAAAATGTTCAGAATTTGTGGAGATAATAGCCTTTATGGTAAGCGCATCTGTCTGGTTGATGATGTTATTACCACCGGATCAACCGTTGAAGAATGTTGTAAAAGTATATTAAAATCAGGTGCTTATTCTGTCTCTGTTCTTTCTTTGGCCAGAACCTTGCGCCATGAAGATAAGGGAGCGGGTGATTGTTCATGAATATGATGAAAAGGGCATTTTTCTTCGTTTATCAACTCCTTAATCTTTCGTTATTTCTAAAAAATGATTGAGAAAAATGGCGAAAAATAGATTTATTTTCAGATTTATTTAGAAAATTTTAGATTTGTATATATGGTATTTTTGTTAACAAGGATGTTGAAAACTTTGTAAGCTGGCTAACTGCTGGCAGAAAATGTTTTTTTTGAAAAATCGTTGAAAAACAAGGGGGCTAGCAAGAATGTATATTTGTAACTATTTTTAATTATTTAATTTTTTAATTATTTTTGGCCGCCGTTAGTAGAACTGGGCAGGATATGGCAAAATCGTCTTTGACCTTTTTCCTCTCCTGCGGTTTACTCCCTCCCACATTGATTTTTTCTTCTGTTTCTCCCTTCAAGACATCTATGCAAAGAGTGTTTACGGGAGTTCCTTTTTCTGCATTGATTGAAACGAATATGAATGAGCCTATGATATGGGATATGGTGCGGAGTGGTCTTAAAGACGCTTTGGGAGAGAATGTCTTTCAGCTCTGGATAAAGCCGCTCACCTATGTAGCCAGTGATGAAAAGCAGCTTGTTGTAGCAAGCCCCGATAAGTATGTTACGGCATATGTACGCAAGCATTTTCAGGGCAGGATAGAGACGTTGCTTGAACAGGCCGGTTATGGTGATATGCGGCTTGTTTTTCAGGAGCAGCCCCGTGTCGCAGTGCAGAGTGTTGCCGGGAAAAAACCTGCCGCCGCTGGACGAAAGAGAGTGGTGCGCCAGAGACGATTACCGAATGTGCCGGAAAATAACTCCTATCTGCGGAGTATGAATCCCAAATACACTTTTGATGAGTTTATGGTGGGGGAGAGTAATGCTCTTGCCGAAGCTGCCTGCAAGGCGATGGTTGAAAAAGACCCTGTCTTTGGCCCATGTCTGTACCTGAATGCGGGATCTGGCCTGGGGAAAAGTCACCTTACCCATGCGCTTGCTCAAAAGATATATGCGGAGTCTCCCTATACCAGGGTGCACTATATTACGGCCAGGCAGTTTTGTCAGGAGATGCTGCGGGAACTTAAAAATCGCAATATGGATGAGTTTAAAACAAAATATCAGGAAAATTGCGATATTTTGTTGGTGGAGGATGTCCATACCTTAACCAAAAAAATGAGTCACACTCAGGAAGAGTTAAATGATGTGCTTGACTCGCTGCTTAAATCGGGCAAGCGGGTGGTATTGACCTCTAAGGCATCGCCGCAGGAGTTAAAAGAGGTCGATAGTGAGCTTTGTTCCCGTATGGCTTCTGGTCTAGTGACCGATATCAAGACTCCAGATGTGAAGACTCGCTGCAGTATTGTTGCCCAAAAAGCGAGAAGTCAGAAGCTGTCTCTTGACGAGGAGAGTGTGCATTTTATTGGTAATCGTGTGCGGGGCGATGTGCGGCGGATTGAGTCTGTTTTGCGTGGTGTGCAGGGACGGGCATTGCTCTCCGGCGGCAGGGTAAGTCTGGATATGGTGCGGGAGGTTGTCTCTCAGATTGTTGGGTTTACTGACTCGGTGATTACTGCATCAATGATTTGTGAGCTGGTAAGCAGCCAGTACGGTGTAAGTGTTGATGATTTGAGTTCCCGCTCGAGGAAACGGTCCATTAGTGTGCCACGGCAGGTTGCGATGTATCTTTCTCGTAAATATACTGAGGATTCTCTAGTCGATATCGGCAGGATTTTTAACCGTAACCATGCTACGGTGCTTCACTCTATTAAGGTCGTGGGGCAGCGTTTGCGTTGTGATGGTGCCATGCAGGCGCAGATGGATATGTTAAGTGATAAAGTGCAGCAGATGTGACGCCCGTTTCTTATGTAAATCCAGAAGATTTGTGTTGGGTAATGCCTTGCTGGAGCTATGTCTTTTCCTAAGAGTCTAAAGGAATTCGCTTAATCTCCTCTCAATCTGCTGCAAGCATTGTATGAATTTTTCTTGAAGATTCCCTTATGTTCAAAAGCTGCTTTCCCGCGCGTTGTTGTCGCGACAGCGGCTTTTTTTCTTGCTTTTTAATTTATCTTGTTGGTTATTTTACTGGCCGTGGAAACGTATTACTCATACAATGAGCGATACCTTATCTGGAGAAGATTCGATAAACAGTAGATGTCCAGATGGACATAAATGTTCACGTTGATGGATATAGCCGAATTGCTCGATTATATTGGTGCCCCCGGCAGGAATCGAACCTGCGACACCAGGATTAGGAATCCTGTGCTCTATCCCCTGAGCTACGGGGGCATACATGCGTTTACGTTGTGATCTTGAGTAATAAGGGAGAACCCCTCCAACGCAAAAGGAGACTGAGCTTACCTTTTTACGTAAGATTTTTCAAGATGTAACTTCTTCTTTTCATCTATTTTACAGTGCCTTCTCTTCACTGCACCCTCTTTGCTTTGCTCAAAAAATTATCCTGACAATATTTTTTTTACCATACCCTTATGGTAAACTCCTTCCCGTTTTTTGAATATGAGTACAATGCAGGGGGATGTAAGTTTTCTTGAAGTCGGAAATCATGAGACGGGATAAACCCTCTTGATCTGATTTTTCCTTACGGCTGCGCTGGAGTTTTTAAGGGAGGTGTGAATGGTTGTCAATGAGGCTGCATTCAAGACCCTTTATTTTAATAAAAAGAGGATGTTTTATGGAAATTTTACAAAAGCAGGATCTTTTTCAGGAGAGTTCCTATATAAACGGCAGTTGGGTTGATGCTCAATCGACTTTTGCCGTTACCAATCCTTCCACCGGTGAGGTGATTGCTCAGGTTGCGGATTGTACAGCACAGCAGGCGGAAAGGGCGGTGGAAGCCGCTGCTGATGCCTTTGCCCTCTGGCGGGAAAAAAGTGCTGATGAACGCTCACGTCTGTTAAAAAAATGGTTCTCCTTGATTATGGAGAATCAGGATGATCTTGCAAAAATTATGACCCTTGAACAGGGGAAGCCGCTGGCGGAAGCTCAAGGGGAAATTGCGTATGCGGCCAGTTTTGTTGAATGGTTTGCCGAAGAAGGGAGAAGGGTGTATGGGGAGACCATTCCTGGCCCAGATGGAGATAAGCGGATCGTAGTTATCAAGCAGCCGGTAGGTGTCGTGGCGGCCATTACTCCGTGGAACTTTCCAAGCTCCATGATTACCCGTAAGGCGGCTCCGGCACTTGCCGCCGGCTGCAGCTTTATCATACGCCCGGCATCGCAGACACCGCTTTCAGCACTTGCTCTTGCGAAACTTGCAGAAGAGGCCGGTCTGCCGCCGGGGGTATTCAATGTTATTGCAGGAACAGATTCCAGAGGGATCGGCAGAGTCTTTACCGAAAGCCCCGGAGTGGCAAAATTCTCTTTTACCGGCTCAACTGCTGTTGGGAAAGAGCTGTTGCAGCAGTGTGCATCAACGGTAAAAAAGGTCTCTCTTGAACTGGGCGGTAATGCCCCCTTTATTGTTTTTGCTGATGCCGATATTGATGCGGCGGTGGCAGGTGCGGTCGCTTCAAAATACCGCAATGCAGGGCAAACCTGTGTCTGTTCCAATAGATTTCTGGTGCATAAAGATATTGAGGATCAATTTGCGGCAAAACTGGCGGAAGCGGTCAGTGCTCTTGCCGTTGGTGATGGATTGGAGCCGGGGGTTAATATCGGCCCGCTGATCAATGGTGAGGCTTTGGCAGAGGTGGAACGGCTGGTTGAGCAGTCCGTTGCTGCGGGTGCGGAGATGGTTATAGGCGGCCATCGTCATAGCCGCGGCGGCCTCTTTTTTACGCCGACAATTATGAAAAATGTGACCAACTCCATGCCTGTTGCAGCCGAGGAGATATTTGGGCCGGTGGCACCGTTGATTCGTTTTACATCAGAGGAAGAGGCCGTTGCTATTGCCAATGATACAGTTTACGGTCTGGCGGCATATCTCTATACTCGTGATATTGGCCGGATCTGGCGGGTGTCGGAAAAACTGGAATATGGAATGGTCGGTATCAATGAGGGGATTATCTCCAGTGCCGTTGCTCCTTTTGGCGGGGTGAAACAGTCTGGCTTGGGAAGGGAAGGCTCTTCCTTTGGTATTGAGGAGTATCTGGAAGTGAAATACCTTTGTATGGGAGGAATCCGCGCGTAGAACTGTTCCCCATACAAGTCGTTATTGCACTATCCTGCAAGGTGGCAGGTATGGGGAATTTGCCATAAAAGAAAGGAGATGGAAAATGAGATTTCCTGAACCGGACAAAGATAATATTGTTTCTCTGCTGCCTGGGGAATTATCGGCTGCCAATGAGGAGAATAGAAAACATTTTACCCTCTTTGCGCCATGTTATGATCTGTTAATGAGATATATTGTTCGCCCCTGGATTCAGCGGGCACATCCATTACGGCATCAGGTCATCTGGCGGGAATTGATCGGCTCTGTCCACGGTTGCAAAATCCTTGATCTGGCCTGCGGCACAGGAGGGCTGATCTCCTCTATCCCTGAGGATAATGAGTATACCGGTCTTGATCTCTCTCATGCAATGCTGAAAAAAGCTGCTGTTCGGGCAGAAAGAAAGGGGTTTACAGCCTATCGTCTGATTTTGGGCAATGCGGAAGAACAGCTTTTCCCCACTGCTGGTTTTGAGTTGGTGGTGACCGATACAGCCCTGCATCTGATCCCTGACTGGCAGGGAGCTGTTGCTCGAGCTGCCGAGAGTCTTGTTCCCGGAGGAGGCTTGCTTGGAGCCGTGCCGATATTGGGTATTGATAAGAGTTTTGATGGAATGTGGAGCAGGCTTGCCCGTCGTTTCCGTTTTCATGCCCTTCGTCAAGATGACCTGCAGCAGGCATGTGATGTCAATATGCTCGATTTTACGCCAGTTAAAAGTAATGGCGGCGTCTTCTATTTTCGGGCGGTGAAGCGATAAAAGCTGTAATGGGGAGGGCGGCTTTCGATGTTTTGGGAAACCGCCTGCACAACCAATCCAGGGTGGTAATATTGATCTAAAAAATATTGGGGAAAAGAACTTCGGCTCCCTGCGGTTCTCCCAGATAAAATCCCTGATGTTTATTCACCTTAAGGCCGGTTGTGATCTCAAGGATCTCTTTGGAGTGAATAAACTCTGCAACGGTTTTCATCTTCATATCTTTGGCAAAACTAATAATTGCCCGGCAGATAGCCATATTGTTGGTGTCTTTATCCAGATTTTTAATCAGGGAACCATCAATCTTCATATAGTCTGGATTGATCAGGGTTAAATGCTGAAAATTGGAGTAGCCGCTGCCAAAATCATCAATAGCAATCTTGGCTCCCAGAGCTCTGAAACACTTGATCTGTTCAATGGAAGAGTCATAATCCTGAAAGATTTCACTTTCCAGAATCTCCAGAATCAGTTTCTTTCCCATATCGTATTTCTTGATCATGGTAAAGAGGTACTCTACGGTAGTTGTATTCAGGAAATCAAGGAAGGAGAGGTTGATGGCAACCCTGTTGTTGAGTTTTTGAAAGAGCTCAAAGGACTTTTTTATCATCCTTCGGGTAAGGTAGGGGTAGTAGGTTGTCTGTTTGATGGTGTCAAGAAAATAAAACGGGGTCAGAATGCGGCCGTCTTCTGTGATAAGCCTGACGAGTGCTTCGTAGTAGGAGACTTTATCTCCCTCAAATACCGGCTGAAAAAAAGGGACAATCCTGTCATCATCAAGGGCTTTTTTCACCATCTTGATGGTGGTGATATGGTCTTTGTACTCCTGTTTGATATTTAGGGAGTCAGTATAGACGACAATCTCCTTATTATGCTTTTTGGCATAATTGAGTGCCATATCAGCCTGTTCCAGATGCTCCTCTTCGCTGTTTTCTTTTGATATCCCTATGGTCACAGAGATGGCACAATCGATATCTATTCCCTCTCCTGCGAAGGAAAAATTCTCCGCCTGTACATCGTAGACGATTTTTCTTGCTATGGATTTGGTCTCCTCCAGGTCTCTTTTGCGGCCATTGGTAATGGCAAAGGTGTTTCCTGAAAAGCGGTAGATGTCCTGGGGGTTGAACCGCTCTCTCAAAAAATCAGCAAAGGTCTGCAGTATCAGATTCCCTGCAGACTCCCCATAGAGATCATTTATGGTATGAAAATTCCGAATATCAATGAGAAGAACATCCTGGGGCAACTTCTTTTTTAGTTCTTTCAGTAGAAAGGCTCTGCTGCGCAGATTAGTAAGAGAGTCTTTATAGAGGATCTCTTCCATGATTTTATTTTTATGCTCTATAAGAACAAGCTGTTTCTGAATCTTGTTCTTGTGCTCCATCAAGATAAACTGCTCCTGCAGAACCTGAGAGAGTGTATCCTGTTTCTGCGCATCACGTTTTGTTTTCGGCAGCAGCAGGGAGTCGTTAATCTCGCATAAAGGTCTGGCTGCGGGCGTGTTCTCCGACTCACTCAAGAATAACAGTACCATGGTTTGATTGCAGAATCGGGCCTTTTTCCCCTGCTCCTTGACAAATTCACCATAGGAAAAGAAGCCGTTTACCGGAGCAATATGAGGAAAGTGCTGTATATCCTGGGCCAGCCTTTCTCCCAGGATTGTTTTTCTGCCCGTGCAGGAGAAGATATGGATTGCATCCCACTGGTCATCTATTTCATTGTACATTGCAACGGCATTACGCAGCATTGTTTCGGCGTTTGCAATACCAAAGCGGACGACCTCGCCCCTTGCCAGATTCCCGGCAAAGCCTAGTGCTCCACCTGGCTGGCGGGTTATGGCTGCCCGGGCAAGGATCTCCCCATTGCGGATTGATACCAGTGGAACCTGAGCGCAAATTTCAATGAACTGTTTACCGGAGTGGAGGCCGAGGTGCTCTCTATAGAGGGTCTCAGGAGGAATATCTCCTAGCTTGTAAACAATATTTCCTTCAACTTCGGTGACGACAAATTGATCCCCAATGATATCGCAGTCAAAGGTCCACTTGCTTGCTGCTCTCAAGGTATCGGAATAGAGCCCGACAGCAACAACTCCTTCGCTGAGGATCATATCTTGAAAGAACAGATAGGTCCTGGAAAAAAGAGAGTTATCGCCGGCAAGCCCGCCTCCGATAACGATATCCTCTACTTCATTTTCAAAACCGGCGAGAAACTCCTCTCCGTTTACAGAAATGCCTTCACCAAAAAGAATGACTGCCTTCAAGTCTTGTTGATGCAGTTTTTGGCCGAGTTGAGCCCCTTCTTCAAAAAAATTATTGTGCAGGCAGCCTGCCTTTTCTATTCGTACTCTGGTGTTGTCAAAACAGAGTACCGAGATAAGGAGGCTGTCTTCCAGAACCTGATCATTGATAATTCCGCCATCAGTGGTTACGCCTGCCACAATGCTGTGGGGCATGGTGTTTCTTATAAATGTCAGCAGATGCTGGAGACGGTTGAACTCCATGCAGCCATCAAATATCTGAACCAGTATATGGGGATGATTCAGCGGTATTTGAGCATCTTGAAGGGCTTCAAGAAACTGCTTTTCTGTTGTGAAGGAATGCTGTAGTACTTTCATTTATTTATTCATGCTCGTCTATGCAATACCCGCTGTTCATGTTCATCGCATACATCAGAGACACATATAAGAAAAAGAATTTCCGTGTAGTACGTGGTGTCTGTACACTGTTGTTGCATCCAAAAAATTTCAAATAAAAACAATAACAAGACTCCCGCCGTAAAAATACCAGATAATATCGTTTTTTTAAATAAATTCTGCGTAAATACCTTAAATTATTTTTCAATAGGCCATTTTCTCCACATACAGCCATTTTCCCTTTACAAAAAGGAAATATTTATTAGTTTGGTGAAGATTTTTCTTTTAAGGCTGCCGTTTGTTTTTTATATGCGCTAACCTCTCTTTTCCTCACTGTTTTTGTTATCTCTTTTTCTGCTGCAGGAGATATTTGCTGTGTATGGATGCGTTTTTGCTGACACGGTTTTTTCGAGGTTGGAGTGCAGAAAAACAGCCAGAAAAAGAGAACGAAAAAGCACCATTTACTAACCAGTACTACAAATCAGGAATAATAATGCAACTTGAACTCCGCAACGTATGTAAAAAAGTTGGCAGGGAGTCCCATCTTACTGATATCTCTCTCTGTTTTACCGCTGGAACGCTGAATATCCTGCTTGGGCCAACGCTGTCCGGCAAGACATCTCTTATGCGTTTGATGGCCGGGCTTGACCATCCCACAAGCGGCTCTATCCACTTTGCAGGAAAAGATGTAACCCGTGTTCCGGTGCAAAAGAGAAATGTGGCTATGGTCTACCAGCAGTTTATCAATTATCCCAACCTCTCGGTCTATGAAAATATCGCCTCTCCCCTAAAAATTGCCGGTGCTCCGGCAAAAAAGATTAAGGAGACGGTGGAGCGGGTAGCTGCCCTGCTAAAGCTCGAGGGGATGCTGCACCGCAGTCCGCAGGAACTCTCTGGGGGGCAGCAGCAGCGCACCGCTTTGGCACGGGCCCTGGCCAAGGGTGCAGAGCTGGTATTACTCGATGAACCGCTGGCGAATCTCGACTATAAGCTGCGGGAAGAGCTGCGGGAGGAGTTGCCGAAGATCTTTGCTGAGACCGGTGCTATCTTTGTTTATGCCACCACGGAACCTTCCGAAGCACTGCTGCTTGGCGGGAATACCGCATCTCTCCATGAAGGCAGGGTCACTCAGTTTGGCCCGACCATGGAGGTGTATACCACGCCGGATAATCTTATTACCGCCTGTACCCTCTCTGATCCGCCGCTTAATCTCTTTCCGGTGGTCAAGGCCGGCGGTGCCGTCCGGCAGGAGGCGTTGGAGATTCCCCCTTACGGTGAACTCGAAAAACTGGCAGACGGCAACTATACCATTGCCTTTCAGCCCCATCACCTTTTCCTCGCCCCAACTAATGCCGACAATATCAGGGTCAGGGCAAAGGTGGCAGTTACCGAACTAACCGGATCAGAAAGCTATATCCATCTGGATGTAGCGAATATGCGCTGGGTGCTTCTTGCCAAGGGTATCCATCATTTTGACGTTGGGGATACGGTTGATATCTTTCTCGACCCTGTCCATTTTTACGTTTTTGACTGCGAGGAGAAACTGGTGGTTAAACCGGAATTTCTCGCAAAAACAGCAATAGGAGAGTAGCCCCTATGGCCAGTATTACTTTAGAAAATATCGCCCACTGCTATAGCGGGCCGTCTGATAATCCAGATGATTATGCGCTGAAACAGTTTAACCTTACCTGGAAGGATGGTGGAGCCTATGCCCTGCTCGGTTCATCGGGCTGCGGGAAGACGACTCTGCTCAATATTATCTCCGGGCTGTTAACCCCAACCAAAGGCAGGGTACTGTTTGGTGATGAAGATGTTACCTCTCTGCCCACCGCACAGAGAAATATTGCCCAGATCTTCCAGTTTCCCGTTATTTACGACACTATGACGGTGTTTGAGAATATTGCCTTTCCTCTTAAAAATCGGGGGAGAAGCAAGGAGGAGATTGAGCCGAGGGTGATTGAGATGGCCAAGATGCTTGGTCTGGAAAAAGATCTCCATACCAAGGCGCAGCATCTTACTGCGGATGCCAAGCAGAAGATCTCCCTTGGGCGTGGGCTGATTCGTAAATCGGTGAATGCCATCCTCTTTGATGAGCCGTTAACCGTCATTGATCCCCAGTTGAAATGGGAGCTGCGTTCCCAGCTGAAATACCTGCATAAGCAGTTTGGCTTTACCATGATCTACGTTACCCACGATCAGACGGAGGCCCTTACCTTCGCCGATGAGGTTATCGTGATGTATGGAGGAAAAATTGTGCAGGTAGGAACGCCTGAAGCCCTGTTTGAACGTCCTGAGCATACCTTTGTCGGCTATTTTATCGGTTCCCCCGGTATGAATATCCTTCCCTGTACCTTTGAGGGAGAGGGTGTCTCTGTTGCCGGGCAGACCCTGAAGCTGGAAAAGAGATACTCTCCCCAGCCTTCTGATGTCTCGCTGGAGTTGGGGATCCGCCCAGAGCATATCACCTTCAGTAGTAAGGAAGGGGAGGGCCTGCCGGTGCTTGTCGAGAAAATTGATGAAACCGGACGCGACAAGATTGTTCAGGTACGGCTGAAAGAGCTGTCGCTGCACGTAGTGGTGGAGGAGTTTTCCCATAGTGTTGGCGAGAAAGTTTATATTCTGTTTGACCCCATGTATACCCATATCTATGCCAATGAGCGGCTCTTGTCTCCTCTGGGGGATGAGAGTGTAGAGGGAGGAGAACGATGATAGAGAAACGTCAAAATCAGAAGGCATGGTTTATGGTGCTGCCTGTCTTTCTGGTGGTCGCCTTTAGTGCCGTAATTCCCCTGATGACGGTGGTAAACTACTCCTTTCAGGATACTTTTGGCGGTAATCAATTTTTCTGGGTTGGGGTGGACTGGTTTAAAGATCTGCTCCGTTCCGAGCGTTTTCATGACTCCTTGCTGCGTCAGGTCTGCTTTTCTGCCATTATTCTGACCATTGAGGTGCCTTTGGGAATTGTTATTGCCCTGGCCATGCCGAGAAAAGGGTGGGGGGTACCGGTATGTCTTATCCTTATGGCTCTGCCCCTGCTGATTCCATGGAATGTTGTGGGAACCATCTGGCAGATATTCGGCCGGGTTGATATTGGTTTGCTCGGCCATACCCTTGCTGCAATGGGGGTTGACTATAACTATACCCAGGACCCTGTTGCCGCCTGGATCACCGTTATCATTATGGATGTCTGGCACTGGACCAGTCTGGTGGTATTGCTGGCCTATGCCGGGCTCTGCTCCATTCCCGATGCTTACTATCAGGCGGCAAAGATTGATGGTGCTTCCCGCTGGTCGGTATTTCGTTATATCCAGCTGCCCAAGATGCAGCGGGTACTGCTGATCGCTATTTTGCTGCGCTTTATGGACTCCTTTATGATCTATACCGAGCCGTTTGTTATCACCGGCGGCGGCCCGGGGAACTCAACCACCTTTATGTCGATTGATCTGGTGAAAATGGCCATTGGTCAGTTTGATCTCGGCCCGGCGGCAGCGATGTCCCTGGTCTATTTCCTTATTATTATGCTGCTCTGCTGGGTTTTTTATACGGTAATGAGCAATATCGGCGAAGAAAGCTCAAACGGAGGACATTGATATGCGCTGGAAATGGCTTGTTCCCACACTCTATATTCTGTTTTTACTGCTGCCTATCTACTGGCTGGTGAATATGAGTCTGAAGACCAACGAGGAGATCCTGGCGGTATTCAGTCTTTGGCCGCAGGATCTCACCTTTGATAACTACCGGGTGATCTTTACCGATAAATCCTGGTATTCAGGCTATATTAACTCCATGATCTATGTTTCAATCAATGTGGTTATTTCGGTCTTTTTTGCTCTGCCTGCGGCCTATGCCTTCTCCCGCTACAGCTTTATCGGTGATAAACACCTTTTTTTCTGGCTGCTTAGTAACCGCATGGCGCCGCCTGCGGTATTTGCCCTGCCGTTCTTTCAACTCTACTCCTCTATCGGCTTGTTCGATACCCATATTGCGGTGGCCCTTGCTCACTGTCTCTTTAACCTGCCTCTGGCGGTATGGATTCTTGAAGGATTTATGTCTGGGGTGCCCAAGGAGATTGATGAGACTGCCTTTATCGACGGCTATAGCTGGCCGCGGTTTTTTATCAGGATATTTATTCCCAATATCGCATCCGGCATTGGTGTTACCGCCTTTTTCTGCTTTATGTTTTCCTGGGTGGAGCTCCTCCTTGCCAGAACGTTGACTGCAGTGAACGCTAAACCCATTTCCGCTATTATGACCAGAACGGTCTCTGCCTCCGGTCTTGATTGGGGGGTGCTTGCTGCTGCCGGTGTATTGACTATTATCCCTGGTGCGCTGGTGATCTGGTTTGTGCGGAATCATATCGCTAAGGGATTTGCCCTTGGGCGAGTTTAGTATTTGCGAAAAAACATAAGTTATTTTATAGTTGAATATCAGGAGGATATATAGATGACATTTAACTGGATGGCGTGGACTGTTCCCACGGCGACGTTCTTTCTTTTTATCTTCTCGGCCCTTGTGGTGTTGACTCTCTGGGAAATAAAGGTTCCGGGGGGAAATCCCCGAAAAGGAGTGCTTCGTTTTGAGACGACCCGGGGAGACCGGCTTTTTGTTACGCTGCTTGGTTCTGCCTATATCCACCTTTTCTGGCTGGGGTTTTTTCCTGATCTTGCCCTGTGGTGGGCGACAGGAATTGCCGTTCTTTACGGCATAGCGGTTTTTCGTTGGGTGTAGCAGGCAGCGTAGAAGAGGTTGTGATATACGTGATTGCCTTTAGCAAAAGAGGTTTTGTGATAACAGGGAGAGTCTCTCCCTAACTCCATTGTCATCTTGTGTTGCTTGGGGTGGTGATGGGAAACGTACACCAGGAAGGAGAAATCTATGGTTAAGAAATTTGTAACAGCGGTTGCTGTCACAGCCATGCTTGCCGGAGTATCGACTGCACAGGCGGGTATGGAAGAGGCGAAAAAGTGGGTGAACGAGGAGTTTCAGCCGTCAACCTTGAGTAAGGAGAAGCAGCTTGAGGAGATGGCATGGTTCATCAAGGCCGCAGAGCCGTTTAAAGGGATGGAAATCAAGGTTGTTTCCGAGACTATCACCACCCATGAGTATGAGTCCAAGGTATTGGCCAAGGCCTTTACCGAGATCACCGGCATTAAGGTCACCCATGACCTGATTGGTGAGGGAGATGTTATCGAAAAACTGCAGACTCAGATGCAGTCCAATAAAAACATCTATGACGGCTATATTAACGACTCAGACCTGATTGGCACCCATTTCCGCTATAACCAGGCAGTTGCGTTAAGTGACTGGATGGCTGGAGAAGCAAAAGATGTTACCGATCCGATGCTTGATCTTAATGATTTTATGGGTACTTCTTTTACCACCGGGCCGGATGGGAAACTCTATCAGCTTCCTGACCAGCAGTTTGCCAACCTCTACTGGTTCCGTTATGACTGGTTTACCCGCCCCGATTTGAAGGCAAAATTTAAAGAGTTATACGGCTATGAGCTGGGTGTACCGGTTAACTGGTCTGCCTATGAAGATATTGCCGAGTTCTTTAGCGAGAAGGTAAAAGAGATCGATGGCAAGAGAGTCTATGGCCATATGGATTATGGTAAGAAAGACCCCTCTTTGGGGTGGCGTTTCACCGATGCCTGGTTCTCTATGGCCGGCGGCGGTGATAAGGGAATTCCCAATGGTCTGCCGGTTGATGAGTGGGGTATTCGTGTAGAAGGCTGCAGCCCCGCAGGTTCTTCTGTTTCCCGTGGTGGTGCGACCAACGCGCCTGCCGCTGTCTATGCCCTGACCAAATACATTGACTGGTTAAAGAAATATGCCCCACCTGAAGCGGCTGGAATGACCTTCTCTGAGGCAGGTCCGGTTCCGGCACAAGGTGCCATTGCTCAGCAGATCTTCTGGTACACTGCTTTTACTGCCGATATGGCAAAGCCTGGTACTCCGGTTGTTGATGCCAATGATAATCCAAAATGGAGAATGGCTCCATCTCCCCATGGGCCATACTGGGAAGAGGGGATGAAGCTTGGTTATCAGGATACCGGCTCCTGGACGTTCCTGAAATCTACTCCGCTAAAACAGCGTAAGGCTGCCTGGCTCTATGCCCAGTTTGTGGTTTCTAAAACGGTCAGCCTGAAAAAGACCCATGTTGGCTTGACTCCTATTCGTAAGAGTGATATCTGGGATAAATCTTTTACCGAAAGGGCACCGAAACTTGGCGGTCTGGTAGAGTTCTACCGTTCTCCTGCGCGGGTTCAGTGGACACCTACCGGAACCAACGTGCCTGATTATCCCAAGCTGGCACAGCTTTGGTGGCAGAATGTTGCCGATGCGGTAACTGGTGCCAAGACTCCGCAGCAGGCTATGGATTCCCTTGCCGAGCAGCAGGATAAGGTACTGCAGCGTCTGCAGCGTGCAGGTATTCAGGGTGAGTGCGGCCCGAAGTTGAACAAGAAGAGAGATCCCGCTTACTGGTATAATCTGCCGGGCGCACCAAAGGCAAAACTTGCCAATGAAAAGCCCAAAGGCATCACTGTTGATTATGATGAGCTGGTTAAAAGCTGGGCTGATGCTGCTGTGAAGTAAAAATTTCAGCATTGAGTAAGAAAAAACGGGCGTTCCTCTTTTTTGGGGAACGCCCGTTTTGCTTTAGCTCATACTATGCAGCAAAAATATTCCTGTGGATCACTTACCAGATCTCATACTCTCCCGAACGCTGGCAAGCACACTCGGCATTAAGAAACTTTACCGCATAGCCCTCACTTTTCAGGAGATTATAGCCTATCTCTCCCCGTCCGCCGGTTTTGCAGTGAACAATGATAAACTTCTCTATTGGAATCTCATCAAGTCTGCTTTTCATCTGCTCCAGAGGAATAGAGACTGCCCCAGGAAAATGCCCCGACTCGTACTCTTCGGGAGTTCTGGTATCGACCACAAAAATAAGATCTGACTGTAGTGATCGGGTAAAATCTTCGATACTGATCTCTTTTTGGCCAATTTTTTTCTTCCAGACAATAGGCGATTCCTCAGTAGGAACCTGCGCCTGCTTTTTCACCAGCTTTTTACCTCCCTCCTGCCACTTTTTAAGGATGCCATAGAGTCCGGTAACATTCTTGTAGTCCAGCTCCTGTGTAAGAATGTTTACGGCAGCGTCAACTTGTGCATTGGATTCAGCATAAACATAAAGGGGAGTATTAAGGGGGGAGGGCAGAATATCTTCCGCATCTTCCAGGGTGGCAAACGGTATACAATATGCTCCGGGAAGATGCCCGGCGGCCGTTTGGCTGGGGCTGCGCAGATCAAGAAGAATCACATTCCCAGTTTCCAGATAGTTAAGGGTTGGGGTGATTCGGTGTCCGGCTTTCTTCCATGCCGGAATACCCTCAACATATACCAGAGGAGTTTTATGTCCCCATTTTGCTGCCAGACCGGCAGCTCTTGGACTCAAGGTTCAGGTTGAGCCGCCGCAGTAGAGAATAAGTTGCCGATCCGTATATTTTGCCAAGAGTTTTTTCCCGTTTGGCCCGGCCTTTTTGAGCTTGGCATAGGGAATGGATACGGCTCCGGCTATATGGCCCTTTTCATACTGTTTGGGCGGACGGGCATCAATAACGACCACCTCTTGAGATGGATCCTGCAGTATATCCGCTAGTGCGCCGGTCTTAATTTCCCGTACTCCTGCCGGCAGTTTGACGACCGCTTTCTGGATGGAGGAGGCGATGTTTTCACCATTGACCGTTGTATAGCTGATGGCAACCGCCTCTCCTGTCTTTAACTCTTTGCTGGAGGCCATATCCTTCAGCGTTGTGTTTTCGGTAAATTTTATAAGAAAAAAGGGCTCTTTTTTGGTTGAGAGGGCGATGGTCCTCGCTTTTTGGGAGATATTGGTAATCTTTCCCTTTATCTTTTGTTGCGTTGCTGCTTTTTCTGCCGCATAAACAACACTGGGGGCGTAGTATGATTGCTGCTGCCCCCATAATCCTGGTGCCATGTTGGCGATAAAAAGAGAGGAGAGAACAATGGCTGTTGGTGAAAATCGTTTTTTCATAAGGTGTTGCTCCTTGATGTTTTTAGGTATAAACGAGCGGTCTTTACGGCCGCTCCCTTTCCAGTGAAGAGTACCATACCGCATAGGATAATAACAGTTCTTGCGATGATAAACGAAGAAGATATTTCATGGTCTTTTGTCTCTCTTTCTTGATTTAGGTTAAGGAAAATATGTGTTGTATAGGGTAATATGTATGGTAAGCCGCTCCCCGAAATACAGCAATAATACGTAACAATAATCAGCTCTGTAGTGGAAAGGGCATCACTCTACCAAGGAGAACAGTATGGAACTATTACATCTCGATGAAACCAATGAATTCAGAGACGGGCAGATGGCACGTTTCTTTCTGGTGCAGAAGTCGGAGTATTTCAAAATTATCAACTTTAATCTGGATAAAGGAGTTACCTTCCCGGTGCATTCCCATGATCTTGACGGGGAACTCTCTATCCTGGTACTTGAGGGAGAGGGCTTTTTCCTTGGTGCTGACGGTGCCGAGCTGCCTGCCCGAAAGGGAGAACTGCTGGTTTCTGAGATCCGTGAACCCCACGGTGTCCGTGCCGGTGAAGAGAGTACCATGCGTATTTTGGTAACTATTGCTCCGCCAATTTGATGGTAGCTTCAATATGTTTGGATATAATATTTGTGGTTAATGAAATATTGCTGCAACAAATTTTCTTGTTAAGAATATCCTGAAAATTCGGTAAACTACTACTTTTGATTCGTCGGAAGTAGTAGTGCGTTTTTTGCCGAAGTTAAGATCCCCGTGCACTCTGATAATGTAAAAACGGATGAACTCCTTTTGAAAGAGTTGGTCGCAATGGTGAAAGCTGGGGAGAGTTAGCGGAGCGGTATCCTTTTTTTAAAAAATGACAAGGTACCTGACATACGCCGATTGAGCCAGTCAGAGCAGTCCCATTGAAGCATATTTTCAAGATTTTTGATTTCCGGGGTAAAAATTTCCCGTAAGAACTCCCTGTCGTTCTCTGCCATAGGTGCTGAATACGGTGTTGAGTGGGTATCCAGATACTCAATATGGTCAAAAGCGTTGATTTCAAGAAATTGAGTAACCTCCATCAATGTTTCTTGCGGTTGTTTCTTTAGTTGATCAAATTTGATAATGAGTGTTTGTTTTTTTGGGAAGAAGTGCCATATCCTGCGTAGCTGTTCACTGTAGAAGCCACGGTCAATATAGGAGTAAACTCTATGCTGCAGAGGAAGTGCTTCCCTGCAGCGCATTCGTTCTGTACGTATTGCCTCAGAAAATGATAATTTTTCCGCATCCCTACTTCTTTCCATGTTCCAGTGGGAGTATGCTCGATCAATGGGATTCCGTAGAATGATGATCAATTTTATCTGTGGATTATATCTCCATATTCTTTGCGGAGCAGTATTCCAGTAGGTGTAAATGGGGGTTGCTTCTCCTCTTTTTTTACCTTGGGCTGGAGGGAAAAATTGATGATATCGATTATAGTCAACTTCGTTGTCAAAAATCTTTTCGTTGTCAAAAATCTTTTCGTTGTCAAAAAAGTGTGTCTCTTTGACTGTTGCCATGGATATTTGCGGGTGAAGCCGTAGATATCTGTCCAGAGCGGAGGTCCCGCTTTTCTGCACACCTGCTATAAGGAAATCAATTTTCATTTCTTGTATCTCAATAGATTTTGCCTGTTTTGTTATCTTTTTACTAAAGGACGAAGTGGAGTGTATAACCTCCAAAAAAACTTTGCAACGAGAATAACCTGTTTAGCAATGTATATTTTGTAGATGATTGCTCCAGAGAGTAGATTTGCTTTTTAGCCAGCTTTGTGTGAATTTACAGAAATGATATAGTATCTTTTGTACTTCTTAATAATTTCCGTTTAAAGTTTCTTTTTGGGTGATTTAAACTTGCAAAAAAGCAGCTGTTCTGTATTTTGTTGTCGGTGTTTTTGTTGTGGTCATCTCTAAACCAAAGCTCTTTTTTGCTATTCAGAGGTTTTTTATGGCATCCATTCTTTTTGTACACTCCAATTTTCCGGCGCAGTTTCGTCATATTGCGGGGAGGCTTGCCGCAAAAGGCCATAAGGTTGTCTTTCTTACGGGGAATGCTGCCCGTGAGTGGAATATTCCGGGTGTTATAAAGGTCGGCTATAAGCCTCTCTCTTTGCCGGAAACACCTCCCTTTACTCCCCTTATCAACTGCCAGAATCATGCCGCAGGGGCCGGGCAGGCCTGTATTGAGTTGCGCGATAAAGGTTTTGTGCCGGATGTCATTTACGGTGCCTCCGGTTGGGGAAATACCTGGTTTTTGCGGGATATTTTTCCCAAAGCCCGTCTTGTCGGTTTCTTTGAATGGTACTATCATGCCGATTCTGCAGACAGCCGTTTTGGTTCCCCCAAGCCTCCCTCCCTTAAACAGCGGGTGGGGCTGCGTCTGCGTAATCCGGTTATTGTTAATGATCTGCTTGCCTGCGATGCGGGGATTACTCCCTCGAAATGGCAGCGTATGCAGTTCCCGCAGGAGTTTCACTCCAAAATAACCCCCATTCATGATGGTATCGATACCGATTATTTCTCACCGCAGCAGGAGCAGCTCTCTATCGAAGGTCTGCCGCTGACCGGGGAAGAGGAGATTGTTACCTGGGCAACCAGGGGTATGGAACCTTACCGTGGCTTTCCACAGTTTATAGAGGCGTTGCCTGCTATCCTTCAGGCGCGGAAAAATGCCCATATCGTTATCGCCGGGGAGGATAGAATCTGCTATGGCGCACCCCGCAGCGATGGTAAAAGCTGGAAGGAGTTTATGTTGGAACAGGTCTCTCTGCCCGAAGACCGTGTCCATTTTACCAATGCCCTGCCGTACGGGAAATATCGTAGTCTACTGCGCTGTTCTAACGTGCATGTCTATCTTACCCGCCCCTTTGTTCTCTCCTGGTCGATGCTGGAGGCGATGAGTTGCGGCTGTGTGGTGGTCGCCTCGGATACAGAGCCGGTACGAGAGGTAATCACGGACGGAGAAAATGGTATATTCTGTGATTTTTTCTCTGCCGATTCCATTTCCGGCAAGGTGATCTCTGCCCTGGAGCGGCAAGATGAGCTGGAGAGGATGCGTACGAATGCTCGGCAGACGGTGATTGACGGCTACGATCTAAAAAAGATGCTTATACAGCAGGAGGCCGTTTTGCTGCCGTAACGAGTTCGGCTGCCTTCTCTTTTCCGTACTGATTCTTCGTCTGTTATATTGCCGACAAAATGCCTTTTTGCTGGTTTCGCTTGAATTTATTGTACAGTTGTTATAGGGTGTGCCCTGTTTTTTTCAGACACGTTACCATAACCCGTTTTTGACAGACTGTTTTTATGCAGGCGGATATTCTATGAAGTTTTTCAGATTGATATGCCCTTGTGGTGTTGGATTTGCTGATATTGTTGCGGGAGTACAACAATTTTCTTTGATAATGATGCTCGGTTGGCAGGATATTCGCCAGCGTTACCGGCGTTCTGTGCTTGGCCCTTTCTGGCTTACCCTGAGTATGGGGATCATGATTGGAACCATTGGTGTGGTTTTCAGCCAGATCCTCTCTTCTCCCATCGATGAATTTATCCCCTTTTTGAGTGCTGGTCTGATTTTATGGGGGCTGGTCTCCTCTATTGTTACTGAGGCGTGTACTGCCTTTATCTATTCGGAAGGGGTTATCAAGCAGCTCCCCCTGCCGCTTTCGGTGCATATGTTTCGGATGATCTGGCGGAATATCATTATCTTTGGGCATAATATCGTTATTCTTCCCCTTGTCTTTCTGGTAGTGGGCAAGCCTTTCAGTCTTGTTGCCCTGTTGAGTATCCCTGGTTTCCTGCTTGCTGTTATCAACCTTGGCTGGATCTCTTTTCTCTTGGGAATTATCTGTACCAGATATCGGGATTTCCCTCAGATTATCGGTAGCGTATTGCAGATTGTCTTTTATCTGACCCCTATTATCTGGATGCCCAATCTTCTGCCTAAACGGGCGGGGCTGTATCTGCTCGACAGCAATCCTGCATTTCATCTGCTGGAGATTGTTCGAGCCCCTCTTTTGGGCCATATGCCGACAGCACTAAACTGGGGAGTAGCCTCTTTTTTCGGGGTGGCGGGCTGGTTGGTTGCAATTATGTTTTATAACCGCTATAAGCACCGCATTGCCTATTGGTTATAGTCTGTTGATGGCAATGCAGTAGAAGTATTCTGAATAATCGGCTTTTTCGCCGCACTCTATTTTGGAAAAGGATTATGGCCTTTATCGATTTTCATAATGTCTATGTTGATCTGCCCGTCTATAACGCCAGCGGACGGTCTCTCAAGAGTAAACTGTTAAAGACGGCAACTGGCGGCAGTGTTAGTGCTGATGAGCAGGGGCGGGTCGTGGTTCGTGCTCTTTCCGATGTGAATTTTCAAATTAGTGATGGTGAGCGCGTCGGCTTGCTGGGGCATAATGGTGCGGGAAAAACCACCCTTTTGCGGGTGTTAAGCGGTGTGTATCACCCCTCCTTCGGCACAGCAAGAATTGAGGGTGAGATCGGCTCTCTTATCGATATTTCCCTTGGCATCGACCCCGAGGCAACTGGCCGGGAAAATATCTTTATCCGCGGCGGATTATTGGGGATGAAACGTAAGCAGATCGCCGATAATATTGACAGTATTATCGAATTTAGTGAATTGGGTGATTTTGTCGATATGCCGCTGCGTACCTATTCTACCGGGATGCATCTGCGCCTTGCTTTCTCGGTGTCCACTATCCTCCGGCCGGAAATCCTGCTGATGGATGAATGGCTCTCGGTCGGTGATGAAGGGTTTCGTAATAAAATGCAGCATAGAATGAACGAGCTTGTACAGTCAAGTAATATCCTGGTCATTGCCAGCCACTCGCAGGATCTTCTCCGCCAGGTCTGTAATAGAATCCTCTGGTTTGAACATGGAACAATAAAAAAGGATGGCGAGGCAAACGCCATTCTGGATGAATATTTCGGTGTTTAGCCTGAAATCTAGCTCTATTTTCCCTTTCTTGCTCCCTCTTCCTTGATTGCTCTCTTGCTGCTTTTTTTTGCTGGAGTAAAAATCAGGTGA
>PDWI01002593.1_pt1 | contig 26921 bp, 16 predicted proteins | sample 1430891 | NCBI WGS metagenome assembly PDWI01 (sample SAMN01162508, study PRJNA174530) | Oral metagenome, whole genome shotgun sequencing project. | biome: Marine environment; feature: Marine mammal; material: Swab sample of the gingival sulcus; isolation source: swab sample of gingival sulcus... | reverse complement strand
CCATGGGCCATCCCCATAACCGGTGAAGTTGGTATAAACGGGGTTTCCGGATTTAGGTTGTAGGTAACGCTGTTGAGTAATCGTAAGGGATGCGACTGGTCGGTCATGCCGGACCATGCATTGAACAATTCATTGCCTCCGCTCCAAAGTGCCAATGAAGGATGCTTTTTAAGGCGATTGACAATGGCGGCAGCTTCCTGTCCCAATATTTTTAGATAATGCGGGTCATTAGGGTAATTGTTACAGGCCAGTGGAAATTCCTGCCATACCAGAATGCCTTTTTCATCGCAGAGTTCAAAGAAGATTTCCTTGTTTACAATACCACCGCCCCAGATTCTGAAAATATTAAAATTGGCTTCTACGGCTTTGTCTATAAGTTCCCGGTATGTTTCGTTGGTAATTTTGCCCGGGAAAATCTCAGGGTTCACCCAATTGCTACCTTTGGCAAATATTTTTTTCCCGTTGATCTTAAATTGTGCAGGAGCCACGCTTCTTGATTTTGGAAATTCCGCAAGTTCAGTCCAGCCACCTTCGTTCATTACAAGTTCCACTTTTTTAAAGCCTACCCGCTGTTCAATGCGTTGTGTGGTCTTGCCTGAAGCATCCTTCAATTCAAATACGGAAGTATAGCGGTAGGGTGTACCATAGTCATGTGGCCACCAAAGTCTTGGGTTTTCCAAAACGGCATCAAACACAAAACTGTTGTCTGTATCTATTGTTGATTGTTTTTCCGCAACTACTTTTTTGTTGTCATCCAGCAGTTTCCAAACAAATGGTTGTTTTCTTAGGTTATGGCCATCGGCAGTTACTTTTATGGAGGCCTTGGTGTAATTTTCGTTTAAGGAATAGCCTACCCACACGTTGTCAAGATTGGATTTGGGAAGTTTTAGAAGGTAGGTTTCATCCCAAATCCCGAGAGGTATCAACCGTGGATGCCAGTCCCAACCATAGCTTACGGGAGGTTTTGCCACCCTATCGGCCTGTGACCTATCAGCCGGTTCGGCATGGCTTTTTGGCACAGGGTACACAACAATCCGCAAGTCGTTTTTAGCACGCAGTTTCTCGGTAAGATCAAGTTTTACCGGCGAGAACATACCTTCCTGATAGAATAGTTTTTCGTCGTTCAGGTAAATATCAAACTCATAATCAATACCTTTGGAGATAAAATAAAGTTGCTCCCCTTCTGTTAAGGTTGGCTTGGCGAAAGTGGTTTTATACACATAATATTGATCTTCCATCCAGAGGTAGTCTTTCCAATTCTCGGCATAATAGTACGGTTGGTATTTTTCCGCTTTAGCGATGTCAAGCTGGACAGCACCGGGAACCGTAGCCTCTATGAATTTTGAAGGTTTGAAAGTATAATCTTTGGAATAGCCCAATTGCCATTGCAGGGATTGTTGGGCGAATGTCAATTGGCTTAATAGCAAAAATATTGCGATAATACTTGTTCTTTTCATCTTTGGATATTTATGCGTTTGTTATTCGTTTTAGAAACTACGAATATAGAGAATCTTTTTAATGCTTAATGGTAATTTTATAATTGTTTTTTAGGGGTCAATAGATAGTTCCATATCTTTAAACCCAGTAAAAAACCTCCGTTTTTAACGGAGGTTTTGATTTTCAGATAAGACCCTTCAATGATGTTCTTGATATTTCACATAACGCTTGGCCATATCCCCATCCAAACCAACCGTACTTCTTGAACGTTCAGCTGTTGAATTTGAACATCTTTCCATGTACCAATAACCTGTAAATCATGGTCCGACTAAAGATTCGACCACACCTTCAAGTACCTGAAAACGATTCTTCGGCGTGTCAAGCCGTTGCACACGATGATACACCAGGTCAGGTCGTGGGTACGGACCAACTATTCGTGGGTGGGCAAGTTCCAATCTGGACAGGTATTTCAATGGGTTCTGCTACCGGACAAACCGTTCACGGAGCAAGTCGGCCGTGTTCAACAACCTGATCAAAAGAATGGTGGAAAAAGAAAAAATCCACCAACGAAAATTATATGCGGTTGACTACCGACCTCTAAAATTCTTTGTTCAACCAAGGTCCATTCCTCGTTCCTCCCTGGGCGACACCCCAAACCTACGCTTAAAAGCCGTACTAAAATGCGACGGATATTGATAACCGCATTGCGATGCGATTTTTAAGATAGACAGCCGTGTATTTTTTAAGAGGTGCCGGGCAAGTTTCATTTTGTACTCGAACAAATAGCCGTAAACCGTGGTATTGAAAACAATTTTAAAGCCCTGTTTCAGTTTTTTTTCGTTGATGCCTACTCGTAAGGATAATTCCCTAATAGACGGTGGATTATGAACATCAGAGGTAAGGATAAGTGCAGCCTCCTGTATTTTGTCAAAATCCTTAAAAACACTTTGTTTTTTATAAGGCTTGGCAAAAATAAGGCTTAGCAATTCCAATACTTTGGCATCTGTATAGGCATTGCTGCAATTACCCATCAAGTGGCTATTCTCTATTTGATTTAAGATATGGTATTGCTCTGAACTTGTTCGTTGATATTTCCCATTCAAGTAAAAGGACTCCCCTTTTTCATAATGCAAAAAGGATTCCTCAAACAGTTCTGGATATAAATTGACCAAACGTTTAAAATAGTCAATTGGTAAATGCAAACTGGTAACCTCCTGCTCTTTGTCCTTTAGATTAAAACTACTTTCGTCATAATCCCCATTCATAAACCAAACATTATGGCTCAGGGAAGGAATTGGGACCTCTCTCTTCGTCTTTCTGTCCAAATGATACCCTGCGTTTCCTTTTTTCACAAAAAACAAAGAAACATTTTCAATCGTTGTATTGGATGAAGAGTAAATATTCTGTCGGAAAAACGAATAAAAATGCGAAAGATAAACAGCTCCTTTGCGTTCGGTTTTGAAATCGCAAGTTCCTAAATTGGAACGGGGTATGTTAAAGTTGGATTCAAATGTATCACCCCGTTTTTCAAAAACCTCTTTTAAGCCTTGCATTTCAAATAGGAATTCTTCAAAGTCGGAAGTATTTAGCCTTAAAAAGTCCATTAGGTTAAAATTTTTAGTCCGTTAGATTAAACCCGGTTTTGTTTTCTTAAAATACTTTTGCCTTTTAATTGGAACCATTCTAAATAGTAAAAATAGAAAATTGTATGAAAAAAGCAATTTTATTTTTTATGACTGCTTTTTTGTCAGTGTACTCCTTTGCACAAGGACGATTAACAGGAACTGTAACTGACGCTAAAACAGGCGAAAAACTGTTGGGAACAGATGTTGTCCTTTTAAAAACCCAAAAAGGGACTTATACTGATGAACAAGGGTTTTTTGAACTTAACAATATCCCTAAAGGTACTTATAAGTTATCGGTATCGTATGTGGGATATCGTACATTTTTTAAAAACATAACAATACAGGATAACGAAACCAAAATACTTGATATTTCATTAAAAGAAAACGCAACGAGTTTGGAAGAAGTAACCATTACTGCCAAATCAAAAGCCCGAAAGCTACGGGAAAAGGCTGCTCCCATTTCCGTAATCTCAATGAGCCAACTGCAAGGAACGGTAAATGGTATTACAGACATACTGAACAAAACCGTAGGTGTGACCATTCGCAGCTCGGGTGGCGTAGGGAGTGCTTCTCGGTTGTCAGTCAGGGGATTAGAGGGAAAACGTATCGGCTTTTTTATTGATGAAGCACCAATGAATGATCAATCTGATTTTATTGATTTGAATGATATTCCTACTGATATGGTTGACCGAATTGAAATCTACAAAGGCGTTGTTCCCGCAAAATTTGGTGGCTCAGCTATGGGTGGGGCAGTCAATATTGTTATCAAGGAATATCCTGAACGTTATGCCGATGTGAGTTATGGGGTGGAGTCATTCAATACACACAAACTTCAAACTGTTATCAAACGAAATTTTAAAGATAAAGGTATCGAAATTGGAGGAGGTGGATTTTATACCTATTCGGACAACGATTATACAATGGAATCACCACATACCAAAGGTTTAAAAATCAAACGAAATCACGATAAATTCAAGAAAATAGTGGGTGCTTTAGCTATAACAGCAAAAAAATGGTGGTTTGATGAAATAGAATTTGAAATACCTATTTTGTACACTTACCGAGAAATCCAAGGAATCGAAAGGGATGTAAGAGAGGCAAATATTGCTTCAATAGCTTATGTTTTGGGAAATAAACTACAAAAGAATGATTTTTTTATCGCAGGACTTGATTTTGATATGAATACTTCCATTGCCCACACCAAGTATGCGTTGCAGGACAAGGCTAAAAACTGGTATGATTGGGACGGAAATGCTTATCCGACACCTTCTAACTTTGGGGGTGAGTTGGGGCAATTTCCGGCAGATTCCGATAATAAAAAGTTTACGATAATAAACAAACTCAATCTCGAATACTTGCTTGCCGACCAACATACACTCAACTTTAATTCCTTTTTCACTTTGGCAAACGGCTATCCCAAAGATGGTTTAAAACAAAAAGCACTTGGCAAACAAGTGGATTTTGATTCTAAAATGCGAAGTTGGACAGCGGGGTTGACTTATGATTTCCGTACCGAAGACGATAAATTATTAAACTCGGTAACGGCCCGTTACTATATTTATACGATGAATACCCAATATCAAGATATTTATATATCAGGCTCAAATCCAGAGGATATTTCATTGAATAAGAGCGATTTTGGGTTTAGCAATGCATTCCGTTATCGCTTTACACCTGACTTTATGGGAAAATTCTCAGTCGGCTATGATGTGCGAATTCCTTCAGAAAGTGAACTTCTCGGCGATGGTTATACCATTGAACCTGCACAATCTCTTATGCCTGAACGAAATACCAGTGCCAATCTTGGGGTATTGTATGACCTCACCGGTAAAAAAAGCAGTAATCTGCAGTTGGAATTAAACGGATTTCATATGCACTTAAAGGATATGATTCGTTTTACAAAAGGATTTTTAGGGGCTCAGTATCAGAATTTTGGCGAGATGCGAACGCTCGGTGTGGAATTGGAGGTAAAAGCCGATATCTTACCTGTTCTATACGGTTATGGAAACATTACCTACCAAGATTTGCGTGATGTACGGGAATATGAGGAAAACAGTACTTTGCCAAATCCTACAAAAGATAAACGAATGCCGAATATTCCGTATTTAATGGCAAATGTAGGTTTGGAGTTTCACAAAGAAAACCTCTTTGGGGGAATAGGACAAAATACACGCGTATTTGCCGACTTGGCATTTGTGGAAGAATATTTTTACGACTTTGAAATGACCAAGCACGATAAACGAAGAATTCCACGAAGTACCACGATTGATATAGGTTTTGAACATAGTTTTATGGACCAACGCCTATTTATCTCAGGGAAACTTCGCAATTTGACCGATGCAAAAGTATTGTCAGAGTTTAACCGTCCTTTACCGGGACGAAACTTTGGTGTGAAGTTACGGTATATTTTTAAATAGTTATGGGTTGGAAGTTATGGGAAGACGGAAGAAAAAGTCCGCCCGTCATTGCGGGGGAGCGGAAGGGAACAGAATAAAAAACCAACAGCTAAAAACTGAACAATGAAAATACGGTCAAAATTAAAAGATGTACCGGAAACGATGCTCATATCAATACGGGCAAGGTATTTGGAAACCAAGGAAACGAACGGAATTATCAACGACCCAAAGTCCGTTGAAATATTGGACCAAATAGAATGCGATTTTTCGGGAGATAAAGAAGTGTCCAAAGGTTCTCAAATAGGCACTGCCATCAGAACTGAAATATTGGATGAATCAACAGTGGCATTTTTGGAACAGAACCCTGACGGCATTGTCGTAAATCTCGGTTGTGGTTTGGATACGCGTTATTATCGTTTGAATAACGAAAAAGTACAATGGTTCGATCTGGATTTACCCCAATCCATCGCCTTGCGAAAAAACTTCTTCAGCGAAACGGACAATTTTAAATTTATAGAAAGTTCGGTATTGGATTTTTCGTGGACAGAGCAGATTCCCAAAGGCAAACCGACCCTATTTATTGCAGAAGGATTGTTGATGTATTTTACCCAAGAGGAAGTAAAATCGATATTGGAGACCATACAAAAAGAGTTCAGGAATGCAGAAATTATTTTAGAGGCGATGTCGCCGATGATAGCAAAGAATTCCAATAAACACGCTGATATAAAAAAACGTGATGTCACATTTAAATGGGGAATAAGAACAGGAAAAGAAATTGAAAATTGGGGAATTGGGGCAACATTCATCAATGAATACTTCTATTTTGACCGACACCGGGATAAATACCCATTCACATATAAAGTTTTGTCCTTATTCCCATTTTTTAGAAAAGGAATGAAGATTATACATTTAAAATTCAAAGAACAAAAATAGTTGATAACCGGCCGAAAGGCATAAATTAAAACAAAATGAAAAAAATTCTAAAAAGTTGGCAACTTATAGCCCTTAGCGTACTACTATTAGGAATGGTGTCTTGCAGTGATGACGACGACCCAACGCCTAAACCGGAAGAAAAAACGACACCTGTTTTGGTGGAAACAACAGTAAAGAATTCAGACGGGAAGAGTGGGGCATCTTATTTTCAATTGGTTTCGGAATTAAAAGGCAATATTGATAATTCAAATGCTATTCAAGTAGGATTCAATGTTCCTTTCAGTGTTTTTGGAAATGATATTTTTGTGTTTCCTGCATTTGAATTTGGAACAACGGGAACAACTGAATTAAAAAAATACACCTACAAGAAAAGTAGTGATTTAGGAACTCCACAATCCCTTGAATTACCAACAGGTATGGGAGTTTTTAATTCAACCAAAATAAATGATACAAAAATGTATGTCCCTTCATATTCGGTTGGGAAAATTTTGATTGTCAACCCTCAAACAATGACAAAAACAGGGGAAATAGATATAACTTCATATGCACATAAGGATAACAATCCTGAATCTGGATACGGTTTTGTCCGTGATGGCTTGTATTATCTTCCTCTAGGGCAATGCAGGGCTAATTGGATGCCACACCCGGACCATTTACAAACAGATGTGCTTGTAATCGACCCTAAAACGGACAAAGTAATGAAAATGATATCTGAAACTGAAACAGGTTTGTGTTTCCCAACTCGTCCGATGTTGAAGAATATGATTTTTACGGATGAAAATAAGGATCTATATATAACTTGTGTAGGCTTTTTTGGATATAACCCAGAGTATTTAAAGAGTGGTTTTGTATGTATTCCTAACGGACAGACAGAGTTTGACACCTCAAAATCTTGGGATGTTTCGAAAACTCCTATTGAAGGAGGTCCTAAGGTGTGGGATGAAGAAAATAAAGATAGTGTTAATGTAGCACCTGCTTCAATTGTAAACACCAAATATATCGGTAATAAAAAGGTAGTTGCCTTTGCATCAATTTTGGAATTATCAACAGACCCTTATACTTCCAAAAACAATATGGCAGTGCTTATCGACTTAAATACCAAAACTATCAAAAAAATAGACGGTGTTCCTTTAACTGATGGACATAGTATTCTTCTTGAGGAACACAACGGAAAAGTTGTTTTAGGAATTTACGGAACAGACAAAGCAGGTTTCTTTACTTACGACCCGATTACAGAAAAAGTAACCCACGATGCCACTACCGTAGGAAACCCTACTTTTGTGCATTTTTTTGAGTAAAACCATCATTTAGGTTCAAGATAAAAATTCCACTGAGTTTATTGCTTGGTGGAGTTTTTTTGTTATGGCCATGCTTAATTTCCAAACCTTATCCATCACAAAAATTTATCGTTTTATTTTTTTAGCAAGCCTGGATTTTTTTGGTTCGTTTTTTTATCAATGAAGAAAATGAACCAATTTATCTATGACGCCATAGCTTGAAAGAATCGATATTTTGGGGAATTCTTTCCAGAGTGAAATTTGTCGTACACCCATAATGCCATGGAAGCCAAGCTTCCCGTTTTGGATCTTCAAGCTTCGAAACCGCCACTACACTTATACCGACCGTCCGGGCACAAGTAAACGTAGTTCACTACCAAAAGTGATATTAATCATTTTCCGGTAATTTTTAATGTTGTAATTTCGAATTGTTCTAAATAATGGCCCGAAACCACAAAAAACAAGGCTAGGTATTATCCTTAACGGCCATTTTTGTAATCGTCCTTTGCTTTGTACAAGTTGAATAGAATCCGCTTAACCATAAACAATCATGAGAACAGCATCAATACTAGAAAATGTAGAATATAATAATCGTAAACCGATCATTACCGTTTTATTTGAAACCGAATTTACCAAAGAAATTAGAATTGCCATGCAAAAGAACACAGTAATGAAAGAGCATAAAACCTCTTTCCCCATAGTGGTGGAAATTGTGGAAGGCAATATTGATTTTGGTGTACGGCAACAAACCAAAAACCTTATAAAAGGAGATTTAATTGCTTTAGAAAGCAATGTGCCACACGATTTGACTGCAAACGAGAACAGTATTATACGGCTTACTTTAACCAAGTATGACGATATAAAGAGGGTAAAGAATACAGTAGAAGATCAATAACCTTAAAAATAAGAACAATGACTAAGATCAAAAATTTAGAAGAATTATTTATCGATCAGTTACAAGATAGATATAGTGCTGCACAGCAACAACGAAAAGCCTTCCAGGAACTTTATGAAGCCTGTGGGCATAACGACCTTAAGAAAATCCTTAAAACGGATATTGAAGCCAATGAGAATCATTTGAAAAACCTAAAAAAATTACTAAATAGTGTTAATGCAGATCCCGAAGGGGAATACTGCGAAGGTACGGCCGGATTAGTAAAAGAAGCCATTGATACTTTGCATTTGTTTGAAACCGGAAAGGTACACGACGTGGCTATCGCTATTTCTGTTCAGCATATTAACCACCATGATATAGCAGGATATAATGGTTGTGCCATTCTTGCAAAACAAATGCAAAATACCGAAATGGAAAATGCACTAAAACAAATGTTGGAAGATGAGAAGAAAACAGATACAACGTTGAATAAATTTATTAAAAAGATAATGGAAGTCTTATAGCTTCTCTTAAAAAAGGTTGAATGTTATCCTGCATTATTGATGTAGGGTAGGATTTATGTGTTTTATTTTAATGGTATTTAGCCTGAAACAGATTATTGGACAATGCAAATTGAAGTGGTTTAGACTTTTTGGATTGTAGCTAAAATTGATGGTTTTTCCTATCTATTGCCACGGGTCTGATAGCATTCCCGATTCGGACTTTTGGATAGTACATTATGCTGCCCTTGGGTGATCCAATCCTTGACTTGTTTCGGTAAAGGTCTTACCTGCCCTTCCCGCAGTACTTTTATTTGGTCATAGTGATCTTGGACTTGCAACAAAAAACCGACCTTGCACAAAAGGGAAACCGAACATCCCCATCGGTTACGGGTTAGTATATGTTGACCTTATTGTCCACGTCTTGATGGTTACGGGTAGGCCTGTATGTAGTTCCCCTTAATGGCCGACGGTCACACATTATCACCTTTGGTGCCTTTACATGCTCCCCTAATGTATTCTGCCAGATCTTTTTCCGCCCCTATTCCACTGTTTTCCAAATGCCCGACTATCTTTCCTATTTCCGCTGCTGTTTTATCCTGACTTAATTTTTGCTGTCCCTGAAGGTCCGTTACCTCAAGTTCGAATGCAACAATCCCCCTTAACAACCCGTTTTTATACTTTACGGGCAAACCATTCCACTGTTCCTGATAATCTTCCTCATAATAGTCTATCATTTCCCCAAGTGCTTGCAGCTTCTCGGTTTCATCATGAAGGATCCTCGCCTTTCCGTAAGCATGTACCGCAATATAGTCCCAGGTAGGGACATTTTCATTCTTATCGTAATGTTTAGGGGAAATATAGGCGTGGGGCTCAGAGAAAACAACCAACGAAGTATTGTTCTCTATATACTTTGCCTGTTCATTCGCTATTCCGAAATGGGCCGATAGGATCAGTTTCCCTGATTCTTCCTTTATTACAAATGGAAGTTGGGTCGCAATAGGGACATTGTCCTTATCCGTGATGATAGTGGCGAAACTATATTTCCTCATAAAGGCAATGATGCTTTTCCTGTCATCGAACTTGAACATTGAGGGTATGTACATATTTTTCCATATCTTGTTTTTCAGGGGCTGTCCCTATATTCTGCGATTTATTTTCCTTATCAGGTCACCAGATCTTTTGTGGCCGACAACCCGACAAGCATGACCGCCCCTAAATATAGTATTTTCTGGCCTATTTGCCACCAAGTACCATCATCCCATTGGGTTTATAGCTTCTCCATCTTTGGGAGCATTTTCTCGTTTTTCTCATGGAACCGTTCCATATTGGATAGGATCCTATCCAGCAATTGCAATACTTCGTTAATATAGGGGCCTTTGTTCAACATTACGCATTCTGCCTTCAACGATGCAGTCGCATCTGTAATCTCTGCCCTAGAGGGCAGCCCCCTTTTCACATAGCTCTCCAAAACCTGTGTGGCCCATACAACCGGGACATGGGCGGCCCCGCACAGGGTCAATATTTCCTCCTGCACCTTCCCAATGGTATCCCAGCCCGTTTCTACGGCAAGGTCCCCCCTAGCGATCATCACACCTATATATTTAGCCTTCATGGCCGTAAGGAGAATCTCGAAAAGGTTGTCGAAAGCAAAGCGGGTCTCTATCTTCAGGATAATACTCAATTTATCCACTGCGTCCCATTTTCCCAATTCAGCCAACAACTCCTCAACATCCTTTTTGGAATTCACAAAGGAAAAGTTGACCACATCGGCGTGTTTTACCACAAACCCTAGATCGATCTTATCCTTTTCCGTAAGTCCACTGATGCCTAAATCGGTAGTGGGGAAATTCATCCCTTTTTCTGCCTTTAACCTGGATCCTTTTTCATTGGCCCGTACAATACGCACCTCAATACGATCCCGAAACAAGTTCTCTATACGCCCCTCTATCTTTCCATCGTCGAATAAGATTGTCTCCCCTACCCTTACACGGTCAAAAACCTCTGGTAATTGGCATGGGATGACCGCCTGCCCGATAAGCTTCCCATCCCCATCGAATTTTGCAGGGGTACCCATTGTACTTTCCCTTGTAATCGTAAGCATGTCACCGGTCCTCAATAAGATCGATTGCCCAATGGCAGGGAGTTCCCCTACGGTAACGTTTCCCACCGCACGGTTACGACACTCCAAGACCGTACCCGTACCCACATAACATGTTTTCCTGCAATGCAACAGTACCTGTTCGCCATCGACCTTTACCACCTTAAGTTTCCGCTTCTTGTTTCTTGTGTCGGTCAGGGTCAACTTATCACCTTCCTTCAATTTCCGAAGCCATTCCAAAGCGACAGGCAAGGTATTCAGCTCGGAGGTGTCCTTGACCTCGGGGACGAGTACCAGTAATGCCGGATCAATGACAACTCCACTTTCATTGCGCTTTGGCTTGAATTTACGAACCTTGGGCCCAGGAACGATAGAACCTGTCCTTATTTTAGGTCCGGCAAGGTCCATTGTGATCTTGACCTTTCTGCCAACGGCCTTCGAGGCCTTTTGTACGTTTAGGATGATATCTTCCCAGACCTTGGGGTTGTCATGTGCGCAATTGATCCGCGCACAGTTCATCCCATGCAGCACCATATCATGGACCATTTGATAATCATTGGCCGCCCGGGTAGGCAGGGTCACCATAATACGCACCCTTCTTCCCTTGGAAGGGTTGCCCAGAAGCTCTTTCGTATGTTTGACCAACAGCCTTTTCCCGTTCTTTATGGATAGTCCCGCCTTCAAGTTCCCAGTGGGGTGCTCCCCTATAAGGCTGTAGAGGATAAACCTTGTCTTTAGCAAGCTGGACATCAAGTGTCCTTCTGCCTTTGCCAGTCTTGTCAAACCTAGATTCTGTAATTGTTTTTGAATGGTCCTGAGGTCGAACTTCCTAAAAGCATTATAATGGACCAGGTTTCCAACACTTTTATGATAATCCGTGTGAATATGTTCCAAAAGAGCATCCGCCTCCCTTTCTTCCTGTTTAACGGCATCGATAATAATCTCGATCTGCCTGATCAACTCCTTTATCCTATTGGTATTTACCTTCATTCGACTTGGTTTTGAAGCAAGAAGATTCCTTGTACAAATATATTGGAGACCTTATGAACAAATCATGATATTGGTCATGATATTGTTTGTATCCATAAGACCCAAACAAAATCACCCAATATCCTACCACAATCGATATGGACAGTTGCGTCCTTAAGGCCATGGGCAAGGGCACAAAAATGGTCGGTATAGGTACGGCCATGGGAAAGGCACCGGGGCATGGCCAAAGTCCCAAAAAGAAATTTGAATTGGTTTTTTGGGTTGTGTATTAAAAAAAAGATGCACTACGGTATTTGTCCATAAGGACTGACCTATATACCAACCACTGTTTTTATGCCCTGTAAGCGGATCTTGTAAGTTCCCGGCCTTACCCCGGGATGGATATTCAAGACCCCTTTACATTGTTGCCCCAACCACCACCCTGCACTGTTAAAAGTTAAAAATAACTTAAATTTTTTTGGAGGATATCAAATAATATTCTAATATTACATTATGTTATACATAATACATAAACAACTCAATCTAAAAAACAGTCAATATGGAAAAAGAAAAGTTTAATATCAATTATTTGGTATTGATTTTGTTCTTAAGCATTTCCTTATTAAGTTATGGGCAGAAAAGGACGATTACGGGAACCGTAATTTCAGAGACCGATAATGTTCCCTTGCCCGGGACCAGTATCGTTATAAAAGGAACTACCACGGGTACACAAACCGACTTTGATGGAAATTATTCCATCGATGCAAATTCTGGTGATGTTTTGGTATTTAGCTATCTGGGATTCAATTCACAAGAGGTAACCGTCTCTTTGCAGGACATCATCGATATAACACTTGCTGAAAACGCTGCTATGTTGGATGAAGTCGTAGTTACAGGTTATGGAAGCCAGACCAGGGGTACCTTGACCACATCGGTTTCCAAATTGGATACTGAAATACTGGAGACTTCGACCAGATCGAATGCCGCGACGGCCCTACAGGGAACAATCGCTGGTCTAAGGGTGACGAATACTACGGGACAACCCGGTTCCACACCCCAAATTATCCTACGTGGCGGCACTAAATTTGATGGCACGGGCTCTCCCTTGATATTGATCGATGGTATTCCAGGTTCGTTCTTTGCCTTAAACTCTGACGATATCGAATCGGTCGAGGTACTAAAAGATGCTGCCTCTACCGCCATTTATGGGGCTCGATCTGCCAATGGGGTTATTTTGGTAACGACCAAAACAGGCAAGGCTGGCAAGGCCTCCATTAATTATAAGTATAAGTACAGTATAAATAATGAGCGGGATGACCAAAAATATCTCACTGCTGCGGATTTTCTGAATTATAATAGGCAAGGCCATGCTTATTCAGAACAGACTCGTGGCAATCCAAATTTCATACGTCAGTTTATCAATGGGGACAATTCTTTTGGAATAGGCGGCAACACTACGGATTCCCCTTTTACCACACAACTGCTGACCGCAGACAACCGGTATCTTTTGGATCAACCAGGATGGAACTCCATTCCTGATATTTTGGACCCCAGTCGTCAGATCCTATTTTATGACAATAAGAACGTAGGAGACCGTATATACCAAGATAGTGAAACAAAGGACCACTACCTGTCCTTTGATGGCGGCAACGAGAAAGGAACCTATTACCTAGGTCTTGGACTCTTGGATAATGATGGGCTGATCTTGGGGTCTGGCTTTAAAAGATACTCAGGTAAATTCACTGGATCTTATAAGATCTCAGATAAGGTAAGGGTCAACTCCAATATACTATACTCACATTCCAACTTCAACAAAAGTCCATTAGGTAGTGATGATACGGTATTTAGAAGATTTCAGGGTCAAGCACCCACTTCCAGGGATTATAATAACAATCCTGATGGTACTTGGTCGAATATATATGCCGTAGGGCAGAACCAAGGCTTTGGCAACCCCTTATATTATCAAGATAAATTTGTCAGGAAAAATATCGAACAGCGTTTATCCGCTTCCGTAGGTCTAGACTGGAATATTTTGGACAATCTGATCTTATCGGTAGATGGAAGCCATTTTACCATCAATAACCACAATGAAAGTTTCAATAGGGCCTATAGGGTAGGAAGTACTTCCGGGCCTTTACGAACAGGCCGTGAGGCTTCCGTTGGTTTGGACAGGACCCTGAGAAACCAACTAACCGCCACTTTAAATTATACGAGGAAAATTGGCAACCATAATTTCAATGCCTTGATCGGTACAGAATATTTCAAGGATAATCTCTTTAGAACTGTGGCGGGAACAAGGAATTCCCCAACAGATTTGATTGAGACACTAAATGCCGGAGCCGAGGCCAATGGTGTTCCTTTCAGTTTTGAAACAGAATATGTTATTACATCTGCCTTTGGTAGGTTGTTATATGATTTCAACAATAGATATTTGTTCAGTTTTACCTTTAGGAATGACGGATCGTCCAGGTTGGGCAACAACAAGACCGACTTCTTCCCTGGTGTATCCGCAGGTTGGAATGTCCACAATGAGGACTTTTTCAGTAATTCATCGATAAGTAAAGTGATCAGTAGGCTAAAGCCAAGATTAAGCTATGGTGTTAACGGTAATCAAGATGTATTAAGCAATTACACCAAGGAATATTTTATTGACGTATCGACTGGCGTCTATCGTAATCAGGATGTAGTAAATAATTCCCGTGTTTTTGGAGCTTACGGTAGCCAGGGCGTATACAACGGGCAGACAGGTTATGCCAACTCCCTCTTACCGACCTTGGACCTACAATGGGAAAAGTCAACAACCTTTAATATTGGTCTGGATGTCTCTTTCTTTGATGAACGGCTTACGGTCATTACAGATGTTTACTCAAGGGACATTAAAGCTAAACTGGCTGATCTAACATTACCATACTATACGGGGTTCAGCAGTATATTGACCAACAACGGAACCATTAGGAACAAAGGTTTCGAGCTACAGGTCAATGGTGACATCATTAGAAATGAAGACCTGACTTGGAATATGGGTGCCACTTTTACCACTAATAAAAATTATGTGATAAAACTACCTGAAAATGATAATGATCTGAATAGACAAGAAGGGGAATTGATCTGGAACCCGAACAAGGGAGAGGAAGAATGGGTAGGTGGTTTTCAGGAAGGACAACGATCGGGCAATGATCTGGTCGTAGCCTTCGAGCAAGAACGTATTTATGCCACCCAGGCCGAGGCTGACGCGGATAATTCAATAACCGACGAATTTATGCCCGCTGCCAGTACCAATAAACGTTGGGCAGGTGATGTGAAATGGGTAGACCAGAATAACGATGGCATTATCAACGGCTTGGACAGAAAGGTCATAGGTCGTACGACTCCAAGTCTCATTGGAGGCTTAACGACTAGCTTGAACTATAAGAACTTCAGCCTATTCGTTAAAACAGATTTTGCTACCGGACATTTGGTATGGAACCATATTAGGGCCAAAGGTTACGCCCAGACACAGGGTAACTTAAACCAACCCATAGAAGTGTTGGATTCCTGGACTCCTACCAATACGGATACAGATTGGCCACGTATGGTTTTTGTCAATGATGCAAAAAATGTATGGAGGGGCAACGAATCCAGAAGCAGTTTACAAAATTATGGAAATGAGCAATTCTGGGAGAAAGGGGATTATTTAGCCCTACGGGAAGTGACCTTAAGTTACGATATACCGAAAAAATATTTCAACGACGCCATTAATGGGCTCAATATTTACCTAACAGGATCCAACCTGCATTACTTCAAGAGTATGAGTGGTGATACCCCGGAAATCGGGGGTGTGCAATATGGGGCATTCCCCGTTCCCAAAACAATCACCATTGGTCTAAACGTAACATTTTAAATTTTATGAAGATGAAGAAATATATATATATATTATTGGCCACAGTTGCTTTGAGTGCCTGTGAAAGCGAGTTAGAACTTTATAGCCCCAGCGAATTGACCACGGTAGGTTTCTGGGATACCGAGGAAGGGGCAAGAACCGCACATACAGGATTATATGCGGACTTAAGGTCATCTAATTCAAACCTGTGGTTATTGGGTGAAATGAGAAGTGATATTTGGGGGGGGCGGACCTATGAATCGGCTTACAACACGAACTTGATAGAGTCGAATATCACAGAGGCCACCGCACCTTTTGATGGATGGGCAGGTTTATACACCCGGATTCACAGGGTCAATGATTTTTTATCGAATGTACCCAATGTAAGTTTTATCAACGAAGGCGATAAAAACCATATGATGGGACAAGCTTATGGTTTAAGGGCCTACTATTATTACACATTGCTAAAAACATGGGGCGATGTACCTATCATCCTAGAGCCTGTTGGGATAATCGACCCTTCCAACTTAAGTAAGCCCCGATCACCACAAACGGAAGTAATGAACCTGATCAAGTCCGACATTGAAGCATCTTTAAGTGCTTTTGGGTCTGACGGCAGCTTTTGGGAGGATAATCGAAATTTTTGGTCCAAGGCAGCAACATTGACCTTAAAGGGTGACGTATATATCTGGTCTGGAAATTTGTTGGGAGGTGGAAACGCTGATTTGAACGAGGCAAAAGCGGCCTTGCAACAAGTCGCATCGTTCGGTGTAAGTCTGGAAAGCGATATCTCCAGTTTATGGGGTGTGGAAAATGAGGGGAACAGTGAGTTTATTTTTGCCCTACAGTATAAACGGGACGAAGCTTCCAATTTCTACAATAGTCTAACGGGCAGAAGTACGGAAATCAACCCCCAGTTTAATGACAAGGGAAATTCAATGATTGATTTTGTAATTGCCGGTGCAAATAGATATGGACAATCCGAGAAGACGATATTGTTGTTGGATGATAATGACGACAGCCGTAAAGACGCAACGTTCATTAGGCTATATATCGATGACAATGGAGGGGCCGGTTATCCTACATATAATGAGCCTGCTTATTTTGGTTCTATTTTCAACAAGTTCTTGGGACAGGTAGATGGAACGGAACGCATCTTTGAAAATGATGTGCCAATTTATAGATATGCCGATGTCTTACTGTTATTGGCCGAGGCAAAAAATCTACTGGGAGAGGATCCATCTGGGGAAATCAACCAAATTCGCCAAAGGGCATTTGGTGCAAATTATGTAGAATCCGTCCACGGTTATACCAATGGTTCACAGACAGAAAATGCCAATGCCATTCTAAATGAACGTTACAAAGAATTCATTGGGGAAGGCAAAAGATGGTGGGATTTGAGAAGGGCAGGAAACAATTTCGTATTTGACAATATCAGTTTCCTTGATCCTAGTGAGGAATTCAAATTACTACTGCCCATTACCAGGGACATGATCGGCAGAAACCCGGCCTTGGAGCAAACACCAGGGTACAATTAAAATACCCCAAAAAGAAATTTGAATCGGTTTTTTGGGTTGTGTATTAAAAAAAAGATGCACAGTTTTGTAAAAGAGAGTTGCATCCTTGTTGTTTCAACTCTCTTTTACTTTCAACCGACTTGTATTTATTAATTCGATTATTGTTTTTATGGGTTTAAAAAATCTGATTGCCGCAACTTACGCACCAATGCACAAGGACACTTCCTTGAACTTGGATATCATAGGGACCTATGGCAGGTTCCTAAAAAGAAACAAAGTAGCTGGTGCCTTTATCAATGGGTCAACGGGGGATTTTGCCTCGTTGACGGGTACTGAGAGAAAATTGATCGTAGAGGCATGGTCTGCAAAAAGACCCGATGGTTTTTATATTATCAACCATGTGGGCCATACAAGTCTCAAGGAGGCCATGGAACTCACCCTACATTCGGCGGACAAGGTCGATGCCATTGCGACGTTGGCACCATTTTACTTTAAACTGGATACGGTTGGAAAACTAGTGGAATATTGTAGGAGCATAGCCGCCTGTGCCCCTAAGCTACCTTTCTATTATTACCATATACCCGATTTGTCGGGGGCCCATATCAAAATGATCGATTTTCTGGAAATCGCCTCAAAGGAGATCCCGAACTTTGCGGGACTGAAGTTCACCAAAAATGATTTGATCGATTTCAAATATTGTCTCGATTTTGAAAACAATAAGTACAATATCCTTTTCGGGGTCGATGAAATCTTCATATCCAGTCTTCCCCTAGGGGCAAAAGGATGGGTAGGAAGCACTTACAACCATTTGGCGCCACTTTATTATAAGATCAAGGAGGCCTTTGGGGACAACGACCATGAAATGGCCGCTGACCTACAGGCAAAAGCTATGAAATTCGTTGATGTCCTGAACAACAGAGGAGGATTCAACGGAGTTGCAAAGGGCTTTATGAAAACGCTTGGGGTCGATTGTGGCCCTAGTAGGTTCCCCCACTCCACGTTAAATGACAGTGATTACGTTGAAATCACCAAAGAACTGGACGCTTTAGGGCTTTCCCAGTATATGGGCAAGTAATATTCCTACGTTTCCTCCAATTTTACCGATATTCTATCGAAATGAGGTTCAAGGTGGCGGCGCATGGCAACCCTGAATGATTCTGGAGTGCCATTGACCAACTCGTTCAACAAATCCCTATGCGAAATGAATTTCCCCGACGAATACTTGAATTTATCTGCATTTGGCAATAAGGTGTGGTCATGGACATATTGAAAAACAGGTAACAAAAGATCCTGAAATCGCTGTAAGGTGCTATTATTGGAAATTTGGTACAACTTTCCATGAAAGGTGACTTCATACTCCAAACTAAAAATGGTGGAATCCAGTCCGTTATCATCTTCACGGGAAACGATATTGGATAGTTCCCCAATGTCTTTTTCTGTTTTCCTAGCGAACAATAGATCGGCCATCCCCATTTCAAGAATCAATCGCAATTCAAAAATATCCTTAAGTGTCCTGTCCCCCAGTAAATTAGATTCAAGGACCTTCTCCAAGTTCTGGATAATGTCCGGTTGGGAAAGTACCATTCCCTTACGCTTTCTTGACTCGATCATGCCAATCGTCCTCAACCTTAAAAAAGCTTCCCGGATTACCGTTCTACTAACGCCCAATGCTTCGGCAAACTCTAATTCCTTGGGAATTGAATCCCCGATTTTAAGATTGTTTTCCTTGAAGTACTCGGTTAATCGAATTTCAACCTTATCTACCAACGACAAGTTGGTGAGCGGTTCCAATTTTGTTAGTTTCGCCATTATTCAATCAATCGTTTTAAATCTATGGAAAAATCCAATATTATAAATCCAATTTAATATATTTGTATTATGTTATACATAATGTATATATATATGCAAGTTATTAAAATTTTATATTATGTGCCAATCGATCCTATCCAATACACCATTTGAAAATGACATACGCAAGTCTATATAAGGAAACCTTATTGAACGATATCATCCCTTTTTGGGAGGACCACTCCATAGATACGATAAATGGGGGGTATTATACCTGTTTGGACACAAAAGGGGATGTCTACGATACCGATAAATTCATTTGGCTACAAGGACGGCAGGCCTGGACCTTCTCGATGCTCTACAATAAGGTAGGGAAACATGGAAAATGGTTGGACATTTCAAAAATCGGTATTGATTTTTTGATAGACCATGCGATGGATGAAAACAACAACTTCTATTTCTCAACGACAAAAGAAGGCACGCCACTGGTACAACCCTACAATATCTTCTCAGATTGCTTTGCCGCCATGGCTTTCAGTCAGTATGCCATAGCCTCTGGGGACGATGGGGTAAAGGAATTGGCCAAGCGGACCTACTTCAACATCCTTAAAAGAAAGGACGACCCCAAAGGCATCTATACCAAAACTACGGGGGCCATACGTTTAAAGGGATTTTCACTGCCCATGATACTCTCGAATTTGGTTTTGGAACTTGAGGATGTCCTAGATCCCGAAGAGGTGGAAAAAACAATCGACTTCAGCATCAATGAGGTAATGAACGTGTTCCTTGATAGGGATTCTGGCCTTATTTATGAAAATGTACTTCCCGATGGCAGCCATGATGATAGTTTTGAGGGGCGACTCCTAAATCCCGGTCACGGCATAGAGGCCATGTGGTTTATGATCGATATCGGTGCAAGGAGAAAGGACGGGGGATTGATACGGAAAGCGACCGAAACCATACTCAACATTTTGGAACATAGCTGGGACAACGAATACGGGGGCATTTATTATTTCCTGGATGCCAAGGGCCATCCCCCGCAACAACTGGAATGGGACCAGAAACTTTGGTGGGTCCATTTAGAATCCTTAGTGGCCTTGGCCAAGGCCTATGGACATACCAAGGATGAAAGAGTCCGTCATTGGTACGAAAAAGTACATACGTATTCCTGGGAACATTTTCCAGATCCCGAACATGGCGAATGGTTCGGCTATCTAAATAGACGGGGCGAGGTCCTGCTCGACCTTAAAGGAGGTAAATGGAAAGGGTGTTTCCATGTGCCAAGGGCCATGTACCAATGTTGGAAATCATTTGAAAAAATCGAATCGAAATGAACTCAGACCGTATCCTGGCATTCATTGCCCTTCTGTTCACAATATCGTGTTCCGCCCAAGGCAAGGTATATCAAATTGCCGATGGCGTAAACCAAATCCATGACCTGTTCAATGCCAGTAAAAATGACAGTATATCGTGTTATCGGATACCATCGCTTGTCACTGCGCCCAATGGGGATCTTATTGCGGCCATTGATGAACGGGTGCCTTCCTGTGGGGACCTGAAATGGAGCAGGGACATCAATATCGTAATGCGCAGAAGCGAGGACAATGGCAACACATGGTCCGCCATTGAGACCATTATTGACCTCCCCTTGGGGAAATCGGCCTCGGACCCGTCCATGATCGTCGATGGGATTACTAAGGAGATATTCCTGTTTTATAACTATATGGACCTGGATACCGAGAAGGATGTGTATTACCTACATGTAATGAAAAGTACGGACAACGGAAAGACCTGGGGCAGGCCAAAGGACATAACCCCACAGATCACCAAACCGGAATGGCATGGGGATTTTAAGTTCATTACCTCAGGCCGGGGAATACAGACAAGGGATGGCAAGCTCCTGCATTGCATGGTGAACTTGAACAACGGCATGCATGTTTTTGGCAGTGATGACCATGGTGGGACATGGTTTTTGATCGATACCCCTATAGCCCCGGCAGATGAATCGAAAATAGTCGAATTGGCAGATGGCAACTGGATGGTAAATGCAAGGGGCAATGACAAAAAAGGTGTTAGATATATACATACATCCCCCGATGAAGGGAGGACATGGACGACAAAAACGGAACCCCGACTAACTGACCCGGGCTGCAATGCAAGCATTATAAGGTATACGGCCATCAAAGATGGATACGACAAAAACCGGCTACTGTTCGCCAATGCCAATTCCAAAAAAGGACGTACCAACATGACGGTACGTATTAGCTACGATGAGGGCAAAACGTGGACGGAAGGGAAAACAATCTATGAAGGGCCATCGGCCTATTCATCCCTGACCATTTTAAAGAATGGTGATATTGGACTGTTTTTTGAAAAAGACGGATATACAGAAAATGTCTTTACCAGTTTTTCCCTAGCATGGTTGACAGATGGCAAGGACAGCTACCAAGGACCAAAGGAAAAACAATAACTACCAGAGCATTGAAACATGGAGTATGACAATTAATTCGCCGCCACCCCGTATTCTACGGTTCCTAATACCTATTCTTCTTTCATTGAGCTATGGGAAACATTCGGGCCATGTTGATCTTGCCACAAGGTTCCCGATAATCCCGACACCAAAGGAAATAGTGTATGGGCAAAGGCAACTCACATTCACCTCGGTCTCGATAGGCACGAAGACCTTCCCCAAGGCGGCCAGGGCGCTAACCTCACTTTGTGACATAAATGGAATAGGTATTTCGGACAAAGGCCTGAAAATCGTTTTCCATAAGGTCGGTTTGGGCGAATTGCCCAGTGATGAAGCATATCGTATAAAAATCGATTCAATGGTATCCATCGGGGCTTTTAACGAAAAAGGGGCCTTTTACGGGGTGCAGACCCTAAAACAGGTTTTCAGGCATTCGAAGGGTACGGGCATATTACCGGAATTGTACCTGCGTGACTGGCCATCGTTCAAGATAAGGGGTTTTATGCATGACACCGGGAGAAATTTTCAGTCCGTAGCATTGTTGAAAGAGCAGATCAACATTTTGGCCCAATATAAAATGAACGTTTTTCACTGGCATCTGACCGATGATCCGGGCTGGCGGTTAGAGAGCAAGCTATATCCGGAGTTACGATCAAACCGGGCTTTCTCCCGACAACAAGGCAAGTTCTACACCCAAAAGGATTTTAAGGACATCCTGTCTTTTTGCAAAGAACGGAATATCACGGTCATTCCCGAATTTGATATTCCCGGGCATACGGCCGCCTTTAGAAAGGCCTTCGGTATCGATGCCATGGAAGATGGGAAAGTATTGCCCATTCTTTTGGATCTTTTTGATGAACTCTGTGGCCTGGCGGATGAACACGAAATGCCCTATATCCATATTGGAACCGATGAGGTCCGGAATAAAGGGGAGTATGTTCCCAACGATTTCATTTTAAAGGTGATGGATCGGATCAGATCACATAACAGGGAGGTCATTATATGGAAAGAGGGTATCGATATCGCTGCCGACCCAACATCCATCAACCAAGTATGGGCACAGCACGCACCAAAAAAAGGCCATCGTTTTATCGATTCACGCGCCAATTACATCAACCATCTAGATCCCTTTGCAGGTATGTCGCGCCTCTATTTCCAACAACCTTGTCGGCAGCCCAAGGGCGATTCATTGGCCTTGGGCGGGATACTTTGTGCCTGGCCGGACAACAGGGTTGAAAATGAAAGGGATATCCTAAGGCAAAATCCCATATACCCGTCCATTGTTTTTTATTCGGATGCCATTTGGAACGGAAGAAAAGAAGACCACAAGGAATATTGGGCAAAATTACCTATGCCCCGTTCACCGCGATTCAAGGAGTTCAAGGCATTCGAGGACAAGGTGTTGGTACACAGGGATATTTTCTTTGAGGGAAAGGAATTCCCCTATATAAGGCAATCGGATATACAATGGCAAGTCATAGGGCCATTTGACCATAAAGGCGACCTGTCCATGTCCTTCCCCGTTGAGGATCGGATCGTGGATCGTTATGAAGTGGATGGGCGGGAATTCAGGTGGAGCGGCCCACATATGGGAGGTACCATCCATTTAAAACATTTTTTCGGTTTTCCCGCACTGACCCAAAAAGATAGGGGCACCTATTATGCATATACCGAAATATATTCCCCAGATACGAGGATCCAGGATTTTTGGATAGGTTTTCAAGGTTGGTCACGATCAGGAGGACGACGGGGAGGGCCATTTCCTGATATTGGGCAATGGCACACCACGGATCCCAAAATCTGGGTAAACGGTAAAGCGGTAGCACCCCCCGAATGGAAACAACCCAATTTAGGGGTGGAAACAGATGAGATACCCTTTATAGACGAGGATTACTTTTATAGGGAACCCACAAAGATCGGCCTAGACAAAGGATGGAACAGCATCTTGCTTAAAATCCCCCATGGAGGCAATTCGTGGAAATGGATGTTCAGTTGTGTCCCTATCAGACTTACAGACCAAGGCGTTCGCGAAACGACCGGACTTAGATACAAAACCAAGTTTAGTACCAATGAAAATGATTGACAAAAAGACCCTACTGGCGGTTACCTTATTTTTTTTCGGTGTCAATATGGCCGTGGGCCAGGAAATCCCCAAGCTCAAGATAACCGACCTACCCAGTTTGCCGGCCCAGGAAGAAGGTATGGCCTCCTTAGGCTATGCGGGCATGGTGGGAGGCGGGCATGACGAGGTTATTATAGCGGCCGGTGGTGCGAACTTCCCCAAGGGATTGCCTTGGAAGGGGGGCAAAAAAACCTATAGCGATAAGATCTACATACTAAAAGGGGGCCAATGGCAATTGTCCGACCGAAGACTGCCCTCCCCTATTGCCTACGGTGCCTCTGTATCAATACCTGAAGGGGTTCTTATCATAGGTGGTGAAAATGGGAACGAAACCATCGACAAGGTCTATCTCTTAAAATATACCCCATCGATAAATGACGTGGAAATAACCGAGTACCCTTCATTGCCCGAACCCTTGGCATATACGGTTGCGGTAGTCGAGGGGGATTATATTTTCGTGGTCGGGGGCAAGAATGATGAAAAAAGTGTCAACTCGTTCTACCGAATGGGTCTAAAAGGGAGGAACAAGTGGGAAAAACTACCCGATTTCCCCGGTTCCCCCAGGGCCGTGCATACTGCTGCGGTCCAAGAAACAAAAGACTCAAGAAAGCTCTTCGTAATCGGGGGACGTGACCAGGCCCTTGGGAAGAAATCGAAACCCTTGGCCGATTTTATCTCCTATGACCTAAAGAGCGGGGTCTGGAACAAAGAGGGTACGCTATTGATCAATGGCAGCCCAAGGGTATTGATGGGGCCCTCGGCCGAAAGTATGGGATCAATGCACATTATGGTCTATGGGGGTTCCGATGAGGTATTGTTCAACGAACTTGAGAACATAGCCTTGCAGCTTGGAGAACAACAGAACGATTCCCTGCTCTCGGGACTGATCGCGAGAAGGGACAAGATCCTAGAGACCCATACAGGGTTCTCCAAGGATATCCTGGCCTATAATACCATTACCCAACAATGGTTCGTTTACGATACACTGCCAGGTAAAATACCGGTAACCGCATTGGCATTCAAGAACAAGGACGGTTTCTATATTGTTTCCGGTGAGGTCTCACCCGGGATACGAACACCCAAAATCCAAAAATTCCAAATAGCAGAGGCCGCACATCCCTTCGGTATATTAAACTATACCGTGCTGGCCCTATACCTTTTGGCTTCCCTTTTGATAGGGGTTTATTTTTCCCGAAAACAGAAATCCACGGAGGATTACTTTGTGGGGGGCGGTCGTATTCCCTGGTGGGCCTCTGGCCTAAGTGTCTTTGGAACGCTGTTGAGTGCCATTACGTTTATGGCGATCCCGGCCAAGACCTTCGTTACGGATTGGTCTTTCTTCTTCCTGAACATCACGGCAATCCTTATCACCCCGGTCATTGCATTTATCTTTATCCCCTTTTTCAATAAACTGAACATACGTACGGCCTACGAATACCTGGAAGACCGTTTCAATTACCCGGCCCGTGCCTTTGGAAGCCTTTCCTTTATATTGTTCCAACTGGGAAGGATAGGTATTGTACTGTTGCTACCTTCCCTCGCCATCTCAATAGTCACGGGCATCCCTGTAACAACGAGCATTCTGGTCATGGGGGTACTGTGCGTTCTTTATACCACTTTCGGGGGTATCGAGGCCGTAATATGGACTGATGTAATGCAGGTCATCGTACTTTTGGGAGGTAGTGTTCTGGCCGTGGTCTGGGTCTTGATCCATACCGAGACCCCTTTTGGGGAAATGATCACGTATGCCTCCGAACGTGATAAGTTCAACATTGCCAATTTGGACCTTGATTTTACCGAATCTACTTTTTGGGTGGTATTTATCGGTGGTCTCGCTTCTGCCATGGTCACACAAGGTACCGACCAGACCATAGTACAGCGGTATCTGACAAGTTCGAGCGTAAAGGACTCCCAGAAAACACTTTATACCAATGCAGTGCTTACACTGCCCGCAACCATTATATTCTTTGGCATAGGGACTCTTCTGTTCATTTTCTATACGGAAATGCCCAATGCCCTCTCCCCTGCGATCTCGAACAATGACTCCATTTTCCCGTGGTATATTGTCCGGGAACTACCCGTTGGGGTCTCGGGCTTGTTGGTGGCCGGTATTTTCTCTGCCGCCATGTCGAGTATCAGTAGTAGTCTCAATTCGGTTTCAACGGCATATTGCAATGATTTCCATTCACATTTCAGACCACAGCTAAAGGACAGGGAGTTGTTGCGGATTGCCAGGATAGCGACTGTTGCCACAGGGATCCTGGGGGTCTTGTTGGCCCTTTGGATGGCGAACTCCAACATCAAATCGCTATGGGACCAATTTTATCGGTACCTAGGTCTTTTCACCGGAGGTCTGGGGGGCATGTTCCTTTTGGGAATGTTGACCAAAAAAGCCAATGCCACCGGTACCCTTATGGGATTGATGGTAAGTGCCCTATTGATCTGGTATATAAGCGTCTATACTGAAATCAACTTTTTGATGTATGCCTTTTTCGGAGTGGCCTCATGCTTTGTTCTCGGGTATGTCCTTAGCTTGGTCTTCAAGGGTGGGAACCTAAAGGAATGAGACGGCCTATATTGGCCCTGCCAGTTCTTGTTGCAGTTCCCATACTTATTTACCTTAGTGTTCCTTATCGTTTTTTGCCACAAAAGCAACAGTGCAAATATGACGGAACAACTTCGGTTGCCTTTACAGCAACAGGGAACAACCTTGAATCGCAATTGCGGTCTCCATGGCGGTCTTAGATAAATCCCAGGCAGGCATTTGTGGGGCCATAGGGCCATTGGCAGAGGTTCCCACCTGGTTTTATTGGTTCGGGTTCTTTTTGGCTACGGAAAAAATACCATAGAAAAGCCAATGCTCAAAACCATATCGCCACAACAAGTATAAAAGAACCGGGCCAGGGAGCAGGTTTCCTCCGCAATGGATTTCCGAAGTCCCTTATGGTATCTGTTCTTACGCTTACACTCATGTGGTTATACGCTTTTGTTTGGAAAAAACAAGAAGACTATACTACAAACTGTCCAATGGACTTTTGAATTTCTTTTTATTT
>PDWI01002591.1_pt1 | contig 26923 bp, 24 predicted proteins | sample 1430891 | NCBI WGS metagenome assembly PDWI01 (sample SAMN01162508, study PRJNA174530) | Oral metagenome, whole genome shotgun sequencing project. | biome: Marine environment; feature: Marine mammal; material: Swab sample of the gingival sulcus; isolation source: swab sample of gingival sulcus... | reverse complement strand
ATGTAATAGTCATTGGACTAGAAGGACTTATTGTTTTAATACAAGGGCTAAGGCTTGTGTATTATGAAATGTTTAGTAAATATTATGATGGTGATGGCACAGCGTTTACACCAGCAAAATTAGGAGGTATAAAATGAAGTATATCGTAATGTTAAATGCATTAATTGTGGTATTAACAGTAGGATTTGGCGTATATTATCTAATAAAGGATGATGAAAAATCGAAAAAAATGGTAAAAAAAGTGCTTACCTTTAATGTAGGAGCATTCGTGCCGCTAATGGTGATTGCTATGTCTATTATTGGAATGGATTATATCTATGCAGATGAAGCAGTAAAAGCAGCATCTTCTGCATCAGGAAATAGTTTAGGACTCGGTTATTTAGGTGCTGCACTCGCTACAGGACTTGCAACAATAGGAACTGGTATTGCAGTTGGTTCGGTTGGTTCTTCAGCGCTAGGTGCCGTTTCAGAAAACCCTAAAATCTTAGGAAAGACTCTTATATTCGTTGGACTTGCAGAAGGTATTGCAATATATGGACTTATTATTTCAATCCTTATCATTGGTAAATTATAATGAAATCGTATTTATTAAGCGATAACGAAGAAACCGTAACAGGATTTAAACTTGCTGGGATAGAAGGTGAAATTATTTCCGATAAAGAGTATCTTTTAGATAAGATAAAAGAGCTAATTGATAATGAAGAAATTGGTATTATCATTATTACAAAGGCGTTAAAGAACTTAGCTCTTGAAGAAATTATGGATTATAAGATTATGGCAAAACATACGCTTATTGTGGATATACCTTCACCTTCTGATGAAGTGGAAAAAGATTTTATAACTAAGTATATTAAAGAGTCTATAGGACTTAGTATATAAGAATAGGACGTGTTATGATAACTGTTGATGATAAATTGAAATTATTTAAAAAAGAGATTATAGATAATAAACAGAAGGAATATGATAAGAGAGTCAATGAACTTGATATAAAATTAGAAGAAGATTTTATTAAGCATAAAGAAGAACTTGAAAAAGAGCGAAAAGAGTATGAAGAATCTCTTTTATATAGTATAAAACTAGAGAAGAAAAAGAGATTATCAGAAGCTAAAAATAAAAAGAGAAGAGCCATTTTAAAAAAGAGAAAAGAAATGATTGATTCTCTTGTTATGGGTGTGATTGATTATACGAAAGAGTTTGTAAAAACAGAGGAGTATTATGATTATTTAAAGTGGATTATCTATTCTCATATTTCTGATATCTCTAGTTTAGGTAGTTTTACTTTTTATGTAAATGAAAGAGATAATAATTTTAAAGATGAAATAATAGCGATATGTAAGGAAAATAATCTTTCTTGCATGGATGGAAAAGTAAAAGAGATGATAGGTGGAATTGTATTTATATCAGAAGATAATAAATGTAAACTTGATTTTTCACTTGATTCTATTATAGAAGATGAAGATATTTATATTGGAAATCTCATTTATAATATGCTGGTAGAAGAAGGTGATATCAAATGATAAAAGGTAAAGTAATAATGATCAATGGACCAGTAGTAAAGGCATCGAATATGAAAGAATTTAAGATGCGTGAAATGGTCATGTGTGGAAAGAATAAACTGATTGGTGAGATTATCTCTTTAGAAGGTGATATTGCAACCATACAGGTATATGAAGAAACAGAAGGCTTATTCATCGGAGAAGAAGTGGTTTCTACATATAAACCACTTTCTCTTAAACTAGGACCTGGTCTATTAAAAAATATGTTTGATGGAATCGAAAGACCACTTGAAAAATTATATGATGAATATGGTGATTTTATTCCAAATGGAGTGGGCCTTATCTCCCTTGATGAAGAAAAGCTCTGGCGATTTATTCCGACAGCCAAAAATGGAGATTATCTTACAGCTGGAATGGAAATAGGTTATGTGCAGGAAACAAAGCTTATAAAGCATATTATTATGGTTCCTGTGGATGTGGAAGGAAAGGTTTCTGATATAGCAGCTGAAGGGGATTATACTGTAAATGAGACAGTCTGTTTAGTAGGCGGAAAAGAAATCAAACTCTATCAGGAGTGGCCTGTTAGAAAGCCAAGACCAGTATTTGAAAGAAAAGCGCTTACTCTTCCACTATTAACAGGGCAGAGAGTACTCGATATTTTCTTTCCAATAGCAAAAGGTGGTACAGCAGCGATTCCAGGTGGTTTTGGTACTGGAAAAACAATGACTCAGCACCAGCTGGCTAAATGGTGTGATGCAGATATTATTATCTATATTGGCTGCGGGGAAAGAGGAAATGAAATGACGGATGTTCTCCATGAATTTCCAAAACTTGTGGATGAAAAAACAGGATTTTCCATTATGGAAAGAACCGTACTTATTGCCAATACCTCTAATATGCCTGTTGCAGCTAGAGAAGCAAGCATTTATACAGGAATAACAATGGCAGAGTATTATAGAGATATGGGCTATCATGTAGCAATTATGGCAGATAGTACCTCTAGATGGGCAGAGGCCCTTCGTGAACTCTCAGGAAGACTAGAAGAAATGCCTGCTGAAGAAGGATATCCAGCCTATCTTCCATCAAGACTTGCTGCCTTTTATGAAAGGGCAGGTTATGTAGAGACGCTTTCCAATAAAGAAGCATCGGTTACAATCATCGGTGCAGTAAGTCCTGCAGGAGGAGATTTTTCTGAGCCTGTGACTGAAAATACAAAGAGATTTGTAAATAATTTTTTAGCACTGGATAAAAAACTTGCCTATGCAAGGCATTATCCTGCCATTAACTGGCTGAATTCCTATTCTGGTTATTTAAAAATTTTAAGTGATTGGTATAGCGTGAATGTATCAAGAAATGTACTCAGTCTTAGAGCAGATATGATGTCCATACTTCATAAGGAAGATAAACTATCCGAAATTGTTCAGCTTGTAGGAGAAGATGTTCTTGCAGATGATCAAAGACTAGTTCTAGAGATTGCAAAAGTAATACGAATTGGTTTTCTTCAGCAAAATGCTTTTCATAAGGAAGATACTTATGTTCCAATTAAAAAGCAGTATCTAATGCTAGAGATGATTAATTATTTATATAAAAGAGGAATTGAATGTTTAAAATATAATATTCCAATTTCTGTGATTAAAAATGATGATATTTATAATAAAGTAATAAAGATGAAGTATACGATTAAAAATGATGATTTAAAAGCCTTTAATGATCTGATGGATGATGTTAGAAGTTTTTATGATGAATTAATAGAGAAGTATAGGGATTAATATGAGAAAAGAATATTTACAGATAGATAAAATAGAGGGTCCACTAATTGTATTAAATGATATAGAAGATGTATCCTATGGTGAGATTATAAATATTAATACAGAGGGCAAGAAAAGACTTGGAAAAGTAATAAAAATAGAAAATAATCAGGTTATTGCTCAGGTTTTTGAAGGGACGAGCGGTCTTTCTATGCATAATTCTTCCATTCATTTTACTGGAAAGCCTTTTGAAATAAGCCTTTCTAAGGAAATTCTAGGAAGAAAATTCTCAGGTATTGCAAAGCCTCTTGATGGTGGTGGAGCAATCTATAGTGATAAGACGTATAATATCAATGGAAAGCCTATTAATCCGGTTGCAAGAGAGTATCCAAGGGATTATATTCAAACAGGGATATCCACTATCGATACGCTGACAACTCTTATAAAAGGCCAGAAATTACCTCTTTTTTCTGGTAATGGAATGCCTCATAATGAACTAGCAGCTCAAATTGTCAATCAGGCAAAACTGAAAAATGGGTCAAAGAAATTTGCCATTGTATTTGCAGCAATTGGGATAAAAAATGATGATGCAGCCTTTTTTACAAAGAGTTTTGAAGAAGCAGGTGTTAGTGAAAATGTTGTGATGTTTATCAATCTTGCAGATGATCCAATTGTGGAAAGGATTTCAACTCCTAGATGTGCACTCACTGCTGCAGAGTATTTAGCCTTTGAAGAAAATTATGATATCTTAGTTATAATGACAGATATTACAAGCTATTGTGAGGCGCTTCGTGAAATTTCTTCTGCAAGAGAAGAAGTGCCATCAAGAAAAGGGTATCCAGGCTATTTATATTCAGATCTTGCGACATTATATGAAAGAGCAGGGGTGTTAAAAGGAAAAGAAGGATCCATTACTTTTCTTCCGATTCTTACGATGCCTAATGATGATATCTCTCATCCAATACCAGATTTAACGGGTTATATTACAGAAGGTCAGATTGTACTTGGTAGGGATTTATTTAATAATAATATTTATCCGCCAGTGAGCGTACTGCCATCTCTTTCTAGATTAATGAAGGATGGGATTGGAGAAGAGTATACTAGAAAAGATCATCAAGATGTTGCCAATCAGCTCTTTTCACTATATTCTAAGGTGTTTGATATCAGGGCGCTTGCACAGATTATTGGGGAGAGTGATTTATCGGAGCTGGACCAAAAAATACTACAGTTTGGAAATGCCTTTGAAAGGCAGTTTGTAACGCAGAGAAATGATGAAAATAGAGATATCTTTAAGAGCCTCGATCTTGCGTGGGATATTCTTAAGATTCTTCCACGTTCAGAACTGAAGAGAATTAATGATGAATTATTAGATGAATATTATGGTGAATTATGATTAAGATGACGCCAACAAAGGCAAATTTAATGAAATCAAAGTCCATGCTTGATTTTTCATTAAAGGGATATGATTTATTGGATCAAAAGAGAAATGTGCTCATAAAAGAAGTAATGAGTTTAGTTTCTTATGCAGAAGAGATTCAAAATGCCATTGAAGAGAAATTTAAATCGGCATATACTTCCCTTCAATATGCGAATGTTATTATAGGAAATGTTATTATCAATGATTTAGCAGAATCCGTTCCACTGGATGAGAAGTATGATATTTTACTTCATTCTGTTATGGGGGTAGAGATTCCTAAAGTAAAATATGAGAAAAAGGATATTAAGCCTTCTTATGGCCTATTTCGCTCGAATATTTCTTTTGATAGTGCATTTAATGAATTTAATGATATTAAATACCTTATTTATGAACTAGCAGAAGTGGAAACAACAGTATATAAACTGGCAATGGAGATAAAAAAGACGCAAAAGAGAGCAAATGGTCTTGAAAAAATTCAAATTCCTAAATATAAATATCTTGTAAAGAGTATTGAAGAGTCTCTTGAAGAGAAGGAAAGAGAGGATTTCTTTAGATTAAAAAGAGTAAAATCTAAGAAAGATAGATAAAAATTGTTGATATAAGTGACTAGGATTGATATAATATACTGAGTATGTGTGTGATAAGGAGGAAGTATGAATATATCAAATGTAACAGAAGATATTTATCAGTTATCTGTGAATTTAGAAGAGGATTTATTTGAAGGAATATGGGAAGTTCCTAATGGAGTTTCTGTTAATTCTTATATTGTAAAAGGTGAAAAAACTGCAATTATTGATGGTGTTTGTGGATGGGATGGAGTTCCTGAAACATTCTTTGAAATGTTAAAAAAGATTGATGTGGAACTTGATTCGATTGAATATATAGTGATTAATCATATGGAGCCTGATCATTCTGGATGGATAAAAGATTTAAAGAAAATCACAAATAATTTTAAAATTGTTTGTTCTAAAAGAGCAATACCAATGATAGAAGCATTTTTTGGACATACAGAAAATATTATACCAATAAAAAATGGTGAGGAACTGGATTTAGGTGGAAGAAAACTTAAATTTGTTGAAATTCCTAATGTTCACTGGCCAGAGACTATGGTTACATATGATGAGAAGACAAAAACACTTTTTTCTTGTGATGCATTTGGATCATATGGAGCGGTAGATGATAAGAATTATGATGATTTAGTAACACATGAAGAGTTAATCAAATTTGAAAAAGAAGCAAAGAGATATTATGCGAATATCATAGCCTCATTTTCTAATTTTGTAGATAAAGCAATACAGAAATTAGATGGTTTAGAGATTAAAATTATTGCACCTGGTCATGGTCTTGTATGGAGAAAAGATCCGTCAATTATTATCAATGATTATAAGAGATACGTATCCTATGCCTCAGGTATCGCAAAAAGAGAAATCACAATTATCTGGGGTTCTATGTATGGAATGACAGAAGAGGGTGTGAAAAAAATTGTAGAACTTTTAGAAAAAGAAGAAGATATTACCGTAAATGTTCATAGAGTGCCAGAAGATTCTATTAGTGAAATTCTTGCTTCTGTATGGTCTTCATCAGGGCTTGTACTTGCAATGCCTACTTATGAAATGAAGATGTTCCCACCAATGGCTTATGTACTGGAGGAAATGGGAAGAAAGAAAATGGGTAAGCGTTTTGTATTTAGAATTGGTTCTTATGGATGGAGTAAAGGTGCTCAAAAAGAACTGGATGAGATTAATGAAAAACATAAATTAGAATTTAAATTTATTGATCCTGTTGAATTTAAAGGAGCAGCTACTGAAGAAGTGTTAAAAGACATTGAAGCAGGCGTTAAGACGCTTTGTGAAAGTGTTAGAAATATAACATAATACATATAATAAGGAGGATATATGGAAAAGTTAATTATTACGGCAGCGATGATTGGAGCGGAGGTTACGAAGGACGCACAGCCTAATTTACCAATCACACCAGATGAAATCGCAGAGGCTGCATATGAATGCTATAAAGCAGGAGCTTCTATCGTACATGTTCATGCTAGAGATGAAAAAGGTGAGCCAACTCAGTCTTATGAAGTGTATAAGGAAATTAAAGAGAAGATTGAAGCAAAATGTGATATCATTGTTCAGCCTTCAACAGGTGGCGCTACATGGCATACACCAGAAGAAAGATTACAACCAGTTGATTTATCACCAGAAATGGCTACTTTAAGTGCTGGTACTTGTAACTTTGGTGAAGATGTATTTATGAATAGTCAGGAATACATGGAAGTATTTGCACAAAAAATGCTTGATAAAAATGTAAAGCCTGAGATTGAAATCTTTGAAAGAGGAATGATTGATAATGCAAAGAGACTTCTTAAAAAAGGTCTTATTAAAGCACCTGTACATTTTGATTTAGTTCTTGGCGTTCCAGGAGCATGTCCTGGTAATCCAGAAGATTTAATGTACATGGTTGATAAGCTTCCAGAAGGATCTACATGGACTGTTGCAGGGATTGGACGATTTGAGACTCCACTTGCTGCTATGGCTATTATTCTTGGTGGTCATGTAAGAGTTGGTTTTGAAGATAATATTTATTATTCAAAAGGCGTTCTTGCAGAGTCTAATGCTCAGCTTGTAGAGAGAATTGTAAGACTAGCTAAAGAGCTTGGAAGAGAAGTTGCTACTCCAGATGAAGCTAGACAAATATTAGGATTAAAATAATAAAAAGTGCTTCGGCACTTTTTTTGGTGGAATATGATACGATTTAAACTAGAAGAGTTGATAGAAATAGAAGATCGTGATGTTTCTATTATAAAATATGATGAAACACTTCATCATGATATAATCCCCATACTCTATGCCAAAGGATTTCATGATAAGAAATGGGAAGATACTTGGGATGATATCGATGAATTTGATAAAAATGGTGTGTTTCTTTTAAAAAAAGAAGAGTATATTGGATTTATTATATCATTTAGAAGAAAAGATTATGGCTATATATCTGTTCTTACAGTACTACCTGGATATAGAAGGAAGGGCTATGCGAAACTCCTTATAAAAGAGGCAGTAAAGTATCTACACTCTATTTCTCTCAAAGATATTTATTTAGATGTAAAAAAAGATAATATAGAGGCAATCAGTCTTTATAAGAAACTAGGGTTTAAAGAGAGTGAGGATGCATAAAATATTTAGTTTACTTTTTTATTATTATTTTATTTCTTCTTGACTGCTCCCTTAGGTGTTGGTGTAGTATAAATTGGAGGTGATGATATGTTAATTAGTGAAGTGATAAAACAAACAAATTTAACAAAAAAGGCAGTTGAATACTATACAGAGAAGGGACTTGTTAAGCCAGTAGTTTTGGATAATTCGTATAGAGATTATTCAAAGGCAGATGTACTTTTATTAAAGAAAATAAAGCTACTTAGAAATTTAGATTTCAGCGTATTAGAAATAAAAAAAGCTTTAGTAGAAGAAGATGAAAGTATTTTAAAGAAAGCTTTAGAGTTAAAATAATTAGCACTTGAAACAGATCAAAAAAAATTAATTTTATTATCTGAATTATGTGAGGGTGCTTCTTATGAAGAGCTGGAAGATGAAATCACTTTATTAGAAAGAAAGCAGTCCATAAATGAAAGGTTTATCTCTTTATTTCCTGGCTTTTTAGGTAAGATGCTCAGATTTCAGTTTGGAGAGTATTTAAATGAACCAATAAAAACAAAAGAACAAGAAAAGGCATATTATAATATTATAAACTTTCTTGATACAATGCCTGAGTTTAAGATTTCTAAAGAATTAGAAGAGTTTTTAGAAGAAAATACAAAGGAAATACGACTGGATGATTTTTTAGAAATGATGGACAATAAGAATAAACCAGTTCATCATATCGATGAATTTATGAAAGAAAATGATGAACAAATAAAGCAGTACTTAGAATATAAAAATACGGATGAATATAAAAATTCTAATGCAGCAAAAATAAATGAACTCTTTAAAAAGTTTATGTCTACTAGCGGTTTTCATGATGTATTTATAGGAAATATGAGAATCTTAAGTACTTCGTATAATAACTATTATGAGCTTCTTTTAGAAGCAAATGAAAAATTCATTAAAAAATATATGTAAGGATTTAGTATAGGAGGAATCGAATGAAAAATAAGATGATAAAAGTAGTAATTATAATAGGTATCATTTGTATCATAATAAATTTATTCCATCTATTTCTAGGAACTCCTATACCATTTTTAATGAAATATAAGGCAGGCAAATATATTACCTCTTATCTTGATAGAAAAGATATCAAAGCAAAATATGATTTGAAAGGAAACTATTATTATCATGAATTAGAAAATGGGGATAAAATAATATGTGATTTTAATAGAAAGACTTTACATGACAGCTCTTTATGGAAATCTTCTTATAATGAAGTAAATAAAAAATATTCGAGTATAGAAAACTCACTAAATCTAGATATAATTCTTCCTAAAACGATTGATATATATAGTGAATTTAGCTTAGATGATTTCAATGTAAAAAAAGAGAAGCTTTATATCCTTGGAATAAAGGATAAAAGGGAGCTATCTGATCAGAAGTCAAAAGAAAAAATAGTAGATATCACAATGCAAATAATAGAATGTTTAGGAAAAAAGTATCATATTACCGATTTACAGCTCAGTTATGCTAATTTATCTGGATATTACGAAGTTTACATTGATTCCTATGATTCATTTATTCCTATTAATAAAAAGGATGTCATGAATCATATTATTAAAATAGAGGAAGAACAGTGGGCAGAAGATTATAAAAAGTGGAGAAAAGAAAATATTTAAAATTAATAAAATATTTTGTATAAATCCATAGTTATATTGAAAAAAATATAAAATTTGTTACACTATAGTTGATATGAAATAAAATATTTATACTATAAAATATAAAATGGAGGTAAAGATGAAGAAATTTGTTTATATTTTATTTGCTCTTTTGTTAGTATTTCTTATAGGATGCTCAAAAGAAGAGAGTGTAAGGGTTTTTAGCTTTAGCGGAGAAGATGATACTCTATCCGTTCATAATGGTGTGATTATTTTAAATGCGGATAAGGAAATTTTTCATGGTGGAGAGCTTATAGTAAAATCAGAGGATATAAAAGATATTAGAAAGTTTAGTACATCATTTTATATTACAGGCTCTACCAATAAAAATACCATAATTTCTAATATTGTTTCTGATGAAACAAAAGATAATAAAGCAGATTTAAAGGTGGATAAAAAATTACCATCAACAGCATCAAAAAAACTTGATATTCCTTCGATCGAAAATTTAGAATCCAATCTATATTTTGAGCTTAAAGTAGAAGATAATAATGGAGAAGAAAAAATATATACACTTCAGTTAAAAGTAGAAGAAATAAAATAAAGTATATAATAGGGAGAATAATTCTCCCTATTCAAGTCTATTACCACATTTTGGACAAAATTTATACCATGATGTACTATGTCTTATATCCAATTTTTTATCACATATTGGACATTTATATTGGAAGGCAAAGAAAAGTGCTATAATTGTTAAAATAATAGCGATTATAACATTTACACCAACCACTAGAAATGAAATTATAAAAAACAGAAATGATATGTTCCTATAAAAATCAATACTATCTACTTTTTTAAATATCATAATTTATACCATTCGTAATCAAGATAAGAATAGATGTTATAATTAATCCTACTGTTTTTTTCATAAAAATCTCCTTTCCTAGAACTAATATTCCTTGGATAATAAATAATATATTTCTGTGATTATTTTAGCATAAAATTAAAAAAAAAAAACAAAAAAATTAAACTAATCATCAAATAGATTTAAACAATTAAAATTATATTCTCAAAGTTTATTAATGTATTCCTTCGATAGAAAATTTAGAATCTAATCTATATTTCGAGCTTAAAGTAGAAGATATAATGGAGAAGAAAAAATATATACACTTCAGTTAAAGGTAGAAGAAATAAAGTAAGATTTAAAAAGGCATTGTCCTTTTTATTTTTTTGTATGTTATAATAGCTGTAGGAGGAAGTATGATTCGATATATATTAGGTAAAGGAAATAGTGGAAAAAGCCACAAATTACATCAATTATTTAATGAAGAGAAAGAATATTTAGTAATTGTTCCAGAGCAATATACTCTAGCAAAGGAAGAAGAAATTATCAGAGATTTAAATGTTTCAGGACTACTTCACATTGATGTAATTAGTTTTAATCGATTTTCTAATAGGGTAATCGATGAAACAGGAAGATTAAAAGAAACAGAAATCAATTCATTAGGTAGAAGTATGATACTTCGCTCTATTATTGATAAACATTCTGATGAATTTTTAGTCTATTCTTCAATTGCTAAAAAAGAAGGATTTATTGCAAAAATAACAGAATTATTTTCAATTTTTAAGCATTCAGGTATAGAGCTTTCTCATTTAAAAACATATGTAGAAAAAGAAGAAAAGAGACTAATTCGTGAGAAATTACATGATATCTATATTATCTTTAAGCATTATGAAGAGTTTTTAGAAAAAGGGTATTATGATGAAGAAGATAAATTAAGAGAAGTGATCAAAAGGCTCGAGTATTCTTCTATACTCTCTAATAAAATCGTTTGTTTTGATGGCTTTAGCAGCTTTTCTAATAATGAATATATGCTGATAGAAGAAATCATAAAGAAAACAGATTGTATATTCTCTTTTACCGTTGGAAAAGAAATGGTATTTTCTCCAAGTAATAAAACATTTAAAAAGATACGAGAACTTGCCAAAGAGCATAATATCAAAGAAGAAAAATTAGTAGTAAATTATAATAAAGATAGCAGTGATTTATATGCTCTTAAAAATAATTTCTTCTATTATCCTATGGAGTATTATAGGGGCGATTTAGAGAATATATCTCTTACTCTTTGTAAGAATTATTATGATGAAATCAATGAAATTGCAATTGGCATTGTAAAAAAAATAAGAGAAGGCTATCGTTATAAAGATATTTCCATGGTATCTGGTGATATTACAAGATATTCTTCTGTGATTGAAAGAATCTTCTCTGCCTATGATATTCCATATTTCTTAGATGAAAAAAGAAGTGTACTCAATAATTCTTTTATTAAATTTATTTTTTCATCTCTATATGCTGTTAATTCAGGCTTTAAAAAAGAAGATATCATAAGAGTTTTAAAATCAGGATATATTAGAGTAGAAGATGAATATGAACTGGAAAATTATATTCTTTCCAAAGGATTTAGAGGTGAAAACTATATTACTAAATGTGATGAAGAGTATTTAGAAGATATGAAGTGCCTTATGAATCCACTACTTAAACTATCCAGTGATTTAAAAAAGGCAAAAACAATCAAATCGAAAACAGAAGCTCTCTATACCTATTTAATAGATAATAAAATTGATGACTTTTTAAATGATTATATAGACTATTTAAAGAAAGAAGATGAGCAGGATAAAATGCAGGAAGTCTCTCAGATTTGGGAGGCGCTAATCAGCGTTTTTGATCAGCTTATTGAACTAGAAGGAGAAGACGAAAAGTCTTTAAAAGAATATATTTATATCCTAAAATCAGGCCTTGAAGATGTAAGACTCGGTATTGTTCCGCCTAAGAATGATCAAGTCATTATTGCAAATATTGAGCGTTCTAGAGTTGGCAATAAGAAAATACTCTACATCTTTGGACTCAATGATGATAATATTCCAAAAAAGTACGTAGATCAAGGACTGCTTCTTGAAAGTGAGAAAAAAGAATTAAAGACCGCTGGATTTGAAATAGAAAATGATTTATCTTCTGTTATTGAAAGAGATTATTTTTCTACCTACGCAGCTATATCAAAAGCAGATGAAAAGGTGTATTTATCGTATAGTTTAAGTGATTTAGAAGGCGTATCTATAAGGCCATCTATTTATATTGATAGGCTGAAAAAAGTACTAGGGCTAAAAGTAAAATCCACTATCTTAAAAGATAAAAATCCGGGTGATTATTATAATTATGATACCCATTTTCTATTATTAACAGAGTATTTAAGAAAACATTTTGATGGATATGAAATCGATGAAGACTGGTTTTCTGTACTCAGCTGGTATGATGAAATTGATAAAAATAAAGTAGACCTTTTAAAAAGAAGTCTTCTTTATAATAATCAAGTAGATAGAGTAGAAGAAAAATACATTAAAGATTTATATCATCTACCCATAAAAACATCGGTATCAAGACTTGAAAATTATAAGAAATGTCCATTTTCGCATTTTATAAAATATGGACTTAGACCAAAAGATCGAAAAGAATATGCAATTGACTTACCAGATATCGGAATTATTCTTCATAAGACCTTAGAAGAATTTGATAAGGTGATACGAAGTGGATATGATTATAAGAAAGTAACCGAATCTGAAATCATAGATATTATTGATAAGATTGTAGAGGATATTACCTCAAATTATAATAGCGATATCTTTACTTTTTCAAAGAGAAATAATTATATGGTTCGAAGAATAAAGAAAATTGCAAGAAGAGCAGCCATTACTTCTACCTATCAATTATCAAAAGGAGAGTTTACGCCTTTTAGACATGAACTTCAGTTTAAGGAAAAATCACGCCTCTTACCACTTTATATTAAGCTCAGTGATGATTCTATTATGACGCTGGAAGGAATTATTGATCGGCTCGATATCTTGGAAGAAGAGAATACAAACTATTTAAAAATTATCGATTATAAATCAGGAAGTAAGAAATTTAGTTTAAATGAATTATATCATGGGCTTCAGCTTCAATTATTTGTTTATTTAAAGGCAGTTTTAGAAAATAAAGCCTATTTTAAAGAAAAGAATTTATATCCAGCAGGTGTATTTTATTTTAAAATTGATGATCCAATGATAGAAACAGAAAAAACAGAGGTAGAAGAAGATATTCTAAAGAGTTTAAAACTGGATGGACTCATTATATCAGAAGCAATGGTTCAAAAGATGGATGTTGATATTGATGAAAAACTAAAGTCTCTTGTTGTGCCAGCAGAACTAAAAAAAGATGGAAGTCTTAGTAAACGATCTAGCGTCATTGATTATGAAAGCTCAAATTTATTATTTAGACATATGGATGATGTACTAAAGAGTTTAGGCGATGGAATTATTTCTGGAAATATTGATATAAAGCCTATTATGAATAATAATGTTTCAGGCTGTATGTTCTGTGATTATAAGAGTATATGTAAATTTGATACGAAATTTAATAATGATTTTAATTTTATTAAAAAGTATAGTAATGATGAGATAATGGAGAAAATAAATGAAGTGGACAGATGATCAATATAATGCGATTTATGCAAGACATTCCAATCTTTTAGTCTCTGCTGCTGCTGGTAGTGGAAAAACGGCTGTTTTAGTTGAAAGAATCATAAGATTAGTAATAGAAGAACATGTGAATATTGATGAGATGCTGATTGTTACCTTTACCAATGCTGCAGCAAGTGAGATGAGAGAACGAATCATAAAAAAAATCTATGAAGAGCTTTCTAAAACAGATGATGAATTCTTAAGAAATCAGTTATCTCTAATAGGAAATGCAAGTATTATGACCATTCATTCCTTCTGTATGAATGTAATTCGAAATAATGCTAGTTTTATTGATTTAGATCCAGGTTTTAAAATGGGAGAAACAACAGAGCTCTCTGTACTTGAAAAAGAAGCAATGGATAATATGCTAGAAGAGAGATATCTGGAAAAAGATCCTAGCTTTATTGATTTTATCGATGCCTATGGTGGAAATAAGAATGATAAGAATGCGATAGATTTAATTTATAGTACGTATCAGTTTATTATGTCAAAACCAGAACCGTTTAAGTGGCTTAAAGAAGCTGTAGAAAATATGGATGATAGGGATTTTTATACTAAATTATTAGATGATTATATCTTATTTAATAAAAATTTATGTCTTTCCATTATAGAAGAAGAGCTTTCTATTATTAATTCTAATGAAGAGTTTGAGCCTTATAGAGCAGCTATTCTTTCAGATCAAGTGCTAATAGAGAATTTTCATTTTGATAAAAAGATTAGCTTTGATAAGTTAAAAGCCGTAAAAGGTGTGGATGAGGATATCAAAGCTGAAATTAAATCTTTAAGAGATTTCTTTAAAAAGGCAGTGACTTCTATGAAAGATATTATAGGGGATAAGTCATTAGACGAGCATTTTAAAGATTTAGCATCGATTAAGCCTCGAATGAAAGAATTAGAACATTTAACGAAAAGCTATCAAGAAAATTATTTCTTATTAAAAGAAGAAAAGAATATACTGGATTTTAATGATTTAGAGCATTTAGCATTAAAAGCACTGAAAATAGAGGCAGTATCTACTTATTATAAAGAGAAGTTTCAGTATATCTTTTTAGATGAATATCAGGATTCCAATTTAGTACAGGAAACCATTATTAATTCTATAAAAAGAAAAGATAATGTCTTCTTAGTAGGTGATGTAAAGCAGAGCATTTATAAATTTAGATTAGCAGATCCTACCTTATTTATGGATAAGTATCATTCTTATAGCAAAGAAGAAGATGCGATTAATCGACGAATTGATCTTAAAAAGAATTTTAGAACGAGATATGAATTATTAGAAGCTATTAATAGGATTTTTTCTTCTATTATGAGTGAGGACTATGGTGAGCTCTCTTATGATGAAGATAGTAAATTATATAAGGGAATGAATTTTGAGCCTATCAAGGAGCATGTGGATATTCATATTATTGAAACCGATTCAGTAGGAGATGAGCTGGATAATATAACGAGTGTAGAACTCGAAGCTCTGTTATGTGCTAAGAAAATAAAAGAACTTTATCATACGAAGACCTATGATGCAAAACAAGGTATATACCGTGAGGTAGAATATAAGGATATGGTTATTTTAATGAGAGCAATATCATCTTCTGCACCGATTTTTCAAGAAGTATTTTTGAATGAAGGAATACCAATCTTTGCTGATTTTAGTTCAGGGTATTTTGATGCGATTGAAATAAAAGTATTTGTGAATCTTCTAAAGATTATCGATAATCCCTATCAGGATGTAGAGCTTCTTTCTGTTTTACGTTCTAGCATTTTTAATTTTTCCATTGATGAGCTGATTGAAATTAGATTATCAAGTGATAAAAAATATTATTATGAATGCTTCTATGATTATACAGAAGGGAGGCTTTTAGAGAAAATAGAGGCTGTAAAGAATGCTTTAGCAAAGTGGAAGAAGCAATCTCTTTTTACTTCGCTCGATAAACTGATGTGGGAGATTATGCTTGAAACAGGCTATTATCATTTTGTTTCTGCTATGCCAGGCGGGGATAGTCGAAAAGGAAATTTAAATCTTTTAATTGATAGAGCAAAGATGATGGAAGAAAATAATAATGGAGGACTCTATTATTTTATTCATCATGTAGAAAAACTTCGAAAATCAAATAGTGAAATGGGTACTGCTAAAATCATTAGTGAAAATGATAATGTAGTAAGGGTGATGAGCATTCATAAGAGTAAGGGACTGGAATTTCCTATTGTTATACTCGCTGGTGTAAATAAGAAATTTAATTTAAGAGATTCAACAAGGCCTTTATTATTCCATAAGGATTATGGACTTGCTTCTAAGTATATTGATTATGAAAAGAGAATAACCTATGATACGATGACCAAAAAGCTGATTAAAAATATAATTAAAAATGAATCCATAGCAGAGGAGATGAGGGTCTTATACGTTGCTTTAACAAGGGTTGTGGATAAACTCGTTATAGTGGGTACAGTGAAGAATTTAGATAAAAAAATAAGTAAGTGGAAGAAAAAAGATAAGCTCTTTAATATTATTTCTGCTACATCTTATCTAGATTTTATAATGATGTCTCTTTTTTCTCACATAAATATTAAACCAGGTGTATTTAAAATAGAAGATACGATTTACAATATGCATTTTGATACAAAGAATAATTTATTAGAAAATCTAAATACATCTTCAAAGATTATGAATGTATTTGATCAGTTATCTTCTTATGATAAGAAGGAAATTACTAAGGCTTTATCGGAGTTAGAGGAATTTCATTATCCTTATCCAGAGAGTGCTTATGCTAGTAAGGTATCCGTATCTGAGCTTAAATCATCGGTAAAGGAATTTTCTATTAATTCTTATCCTAAATTTGTAGAAAAAGATGTAAAAAAATCGGGAACGGAATTTGGTAATATGATGCATTTAATGATGAAGCTCTTAAATAGAAAAGAAGCGGTAAAAGATCAGATTAAAGGGTTTTTAGAAAAAGGGATTATAGATGAAGAGGATCTTTTATTAATAGATACAAAAAAGATAGAATTATTCTTTGAATCGGAACTTGGAAGAAGGTATATTAATTCTAGTAAGGTATATAAAGAAAAGCCTTTTGTTTTAAAGAAACAAATAGATGGTAGTGATGTATTAGTTCAAGGGATTATCGACTGCTTTTTTAAAGAAGGGGATTCTTATGTTCTACTGGATTATAAAACCGATTTTGTTATGAATGAAGAGGAATTGATTTCTAGATATAAGATTCAGCTGGATTTATATAGGGAAGCGATTGAAAAAATTCTAAAAAAAGAAGTAAAAGAAGTATGTATTTACTCTTTCCATTTAAATAAAAAAATTATAATTTAATTCTATTTTTATTAAATGAACAAATAGAGTACACATCTGTCTGATATTATTAATACATGAATAAGAAAAATTTTTTCAATCCCCTATAAATATATTTTGAATAAAAGGCCGAATGGTCTTTTTTTTCTTTTATGCTACAATGTAAAAGAGGAGGGGTTATGAAAAAGAGTTTAGAAAAATTTATAAGAAGAAATTTTGATGAGAAGAAGGCGTTAGAAATTATAAGACGCTATGAAAAAGAAATGAACTTTATGATGAAGCAAAACTTTTAAAAAAATTTATTGAAGGAATTACCTATACAAATGTAGGTAGCGCTCTTTTAAAGAACATATTTAATCTATTTATAAAAGTAGATACATGGGATAGTACTGTTTATCAATATGATAAAAATAATTTTAATTTTGATATTACAAGATGTTTATATCATGATTTATGTACAAAATATGATTGTAGTGAACTTACACCTGCTTTCTGTAAGGGAGATCATTTTGTGTTTGGAAATATGAGAACACTTCAGTTTACAAGAGATCAAACACAGGGTGGAGAAAAATGTGATTTCCATTTTATAAAAAAATAACAGCTGAAAAGCTGTTATAATTTAAATTCACATACTTCCTGTTGAAGTTCTGATGCTATCGTAGCAAGCTGTTTGCTTGCCTCTGTGATATCACTTATATACATCACTTGAGTTTCTACATATTCATTTGCCTGTTTTGATGCTTCTGCATTTCCATTGGCATGTGCTGATAGATTTTCAAGTGTTTCAGTAAGTTTTTTGTTTTTTGTATCAATTGTTTCAGAAACTTTGGATACCTTAGATATAATTTCATTACTCTTTTCAACAGATGTTTCTATTTCAGTAAATTTATTTTGAGTTAGTACGGTTTGAGTATCTTGCTCATGAACAATTTCACCAACTTCTTTCATTCGAAGAACAGCAGATTGAGATTTATCTCTTAAATCATCAATAATTGTTCTGATTTCTTCTGTAAACTTTGTACTATCTTCAGCAAGTTTTCTGATTTCTTCTGCTACAACAGCAAATCCTTTTCCTGCTTCACCAGCTCTTGCTGCTTCAATGGCTGCATTCAGTGCTAAAAGATTTGTTTGATCTGCTATACTTTGAATCATTTCTGAAGCCTTTGAAATGCTCTCTGTACTATCATTTGTTTGAATTATTATTTCATTTACAAAACTTGCTTTACTCTTACTATCATCGATTAGTTTAACAAGACCATCAAGTGCTGTTTTACCTTCATTTTTTTTCGATTTTATTTCTAATATTGCATCTGATAATTCATGAAGTGTTTTAAACATTTCATTTAATAATTTACTGATATCTTCAATATTATTAGCTGAATTAGTTGTGTCCTTTGCTTGTTCTAATGTTTTTTGAGAAATATTATTGATTGTTTCTTTTGTGTTTTCTGCAAATGAATTTGTACTTTCTGCTGTAGCAGTAAGCTGCTGTGCTGTTGCAGCAACGCTATCTGCATTTACAATAATATTTGACACAATATTTTTTAAATTATTTTGCATTGACTGTAAACTATTTGAAATTTGTCCTAATTCATTATTTGTGTTTAAATCGATTTTTTCTGTTAAATCACCAATTGCTACTTTCTCTAAATTTGATACAATTTTATTTGTTGGTTTTAATTGTTTTCTAAGGATAAAATAGATACCAGTTGTTATGATAACTGCTGAAAGAGCAAATGTTATTACAATTAAATTTCTTATTTTATTAGTCATTTTTTTCATATGGCTAATAGGCATTACAGAGGCAAGTGACCATCCAGAATAATTAAGTGGAGAGTAGGCAATATATTTATCTTCTCCATTGAAATTGATTAATTCAATGCCACTTTCTTTATTCAACATCACTTTACCTATTGCAGCAATGCTTTTGCTCTGATTTAAAATATTTTCTTTTAGTATAAAGTCTTTGTTAGGATGAGTAATGAAAAGCCCCTTACTATCTACTAAAACGCCATAGGAATTATCAATATTTATTGATTTTGAAATTGTTTGATTTAAAGCCGCTATTGAAATATCGATAGCTACAGCACCAATATCCGTTCCGTTTGCAAATATAGGTGTTACAGCACTGATAACAAGGTCTCCTGTAACGCCATCTACATACGGATCTGTAATGAAAGTATCTTTCTTTTCAACTGCTTTTGTATACCATGGTTTTTTATTTAAATCAAATCCATTTGGTACAGTATATGCTTTATCATTACTGATAAAACAGTTGCTATCTTTTAGTGCAATATAGACTAATTTAACATTCTCATCCGATGTTTCTATATTTTGTATTGTATCGAGTACAGATTGATATTCTGGTATTTTTTTAACCATTTCTTTATTTTTGATATTTTTAGAAGCATTTACATAATCAATAATATTTTTGGATTTTGATAAGGTATTTACTATTTCAACTTTACCAGAAATATAACTATCTGCTCCTCTTGTTATAGCGTCTAAATTAGATATCACATTTTTTTTAGCTAAATCGAGTATAATAGCACTTGTATTAATATCTAGTATAATAGCACTTATTATAAGTAATAATGAAGTGATTGCTATTATAAATAGTATTAAATTTTTAATAATACTAGTCTTTTGTTTTTTCTTTAATTTAATCATATCTCCTCCTATTGTTTTATACAATATTACATGATGTTATATAATAGTATCGGCACAATAGGAGGAAAATTTAATATAAAAAAATCTTCTTTGATATAGAAGATTTTTTTACTTATTATGCATCCGATCTTGCATAGTGATTTTTCATATTTGAACTCGCTGTATAAAGTACTTTATCTAATACATCATCTGTTTCTACTTTCAGCATTTCTGCCATTTTATCATTTACCTGTTCACAGAACTCTTCTACATTAATACCTTCTTTAAATGTATTATCAGCATCATGTATAATTGCTCTTGCTTTTGATTGAACGGATAATTGATATCTCTCAATATGAGATGAACAATCATTAAAATGTGGATCAGCAAGTGCTGCAATTAATCGATTTGCCCAGTAATAATTATCAGTAGAAATTTTCCCTGTTGTATTAGACATATATTCTGGCGTTTTATTAATATTTACATAGTAAGGAACAAGAGCGTTAAATACATTTGAACCAAAACTAATCCATTCTAAACTCTTAATCGCTTCTGGCATATAAGGTCTTATCTGTACTAAACCTAAGAAATTATTTCTGTTGACACCAATAGGTCTAAACTTTCCTTTAAGAGAATCATCACCATATTTTAAATATGGATCATAAGGTGTTCCTTGGAAATGATGAGAAAGTACGTATTTAATATCTTCAACAGTGATTTTTCTTTCTGGCACTCTTGCCCATGGAAGATCATCATCCTCTGGTCTGAATTCAGCATCTATTCCATCCCATGTATTTGTTCTTGGATTGAAATATCTTTGAATAATCCAAGCGCGAGGTGTATTATATGTATGATCTGCATCGGAATTACTACCAAATGCATATCTTGCATTAAAATGACCATCAAGGGATAAATCTAAATGATTCTTTTCAATAAATTCTTTCATATCTTCAGAGCACATATGATTTACTTGCTTTCCTAAAGCATCTTCTAAATCGAATTCATCGATTCCTTGTTGATTTGGCATTACGACATAGGAATTATCAGGAACTCTCTTTGCAATCCAGTGATGTCCACCGATTGTTTCAAGCCACCAGATTTCATTTTCATCTTGAAAAGCAATACCGTTCATTTCATATGTTCCAAAATTCTTAAGGATGGATCCGAGTCTTATAACGCCTTCCCTAGCGCTTTTTATATAAGGAAGAACGAGTGTTAAGATATCTTCTTCTCCAATACCTCCAGGTGTATTTGTCTTTTTATCATATTCTATCAGTGGATCTGCGCCAAGTACTCGTTCATTTGATGTTAGAGTCTCTGTTGCTGTCATTGAAATATTTAGTTCATTTACACCACATCCACCCCATATTCCATCATGTGGAAGTGCATTTGGCATGGATGTATATCTCATTGGTTCATCATTTAAGTCAATCTCCACATGAGATAGGATTGATTTATATTTTTTTGGTTGTTCCTTTTTTTGAACAACTACAAATTTTTGTGGTTCAAATACTCCAGATGGTGCATCATGATTACGAGCTACTAGTGTTGAACCATCATAACTAGCGTCTTTTCCTACAAGGACTGTTGTACAAGCCATATTAAACTCCTTTCATTTGTTTATATCAAAATCATTATATTAGAGATAATAATTTTTGTAAATGTAACATATATCACAGATATTAAAATTATTATATAGTATAATTTAATTGAAATCAATTATCGATTGAAAAAAGGAGATAAAAATGAAAGAGAAAATTATGGAATTAAAACCAGATATGATGTTAAGTGATGTATTTAATGATTATCCAGGATTAAAGGAATATATGCTTGAAAAGAGTGATAAATTTAAACAATTAGATTCACCATTATTTAAAGTGATGAAGAAGATTGCTACGATTAAGATGGTATCAGAAAAAACAGGAATAGATTTTGAAGTGCTGCAAAAAGAATTTAAAAAATATATAGGAGGATTACATGAGTGAGATGAAAGATAATATAGGGGTTGTTTTAGTTAAAGAGAATGTGAAACTAATAAAAAAAGCTGGTAAAAAGGGTGATTTGATTGGAAAACATAATCATGAAGGATGTGAAGTTCTTTTTACTGTTGTGAAAGGTAGAGTCGATGTAAGAATTAATGATGATGAAATGTATATTGCAGTGCCAGGTTCTGTGGTGTCTTTTGAGGGGAGTCATTATTTAAGTGCTACATTATTAGAAGACAGTGAAATTTTTATTACATTAATCAAAAAGCTATAATACAAAAAATTAATATATGAATTATATAAAAATATATGTATAAGAAACGAGATAAGCAGGAACTGTTTATCTTTTTCTGTATTCCCCAGCTTGGAAACGCTTATTTTTAAACAGGTGAATAAAGATGCAAGATGTATAAATTTCTATATACAAAGCCTCTTATAATTATAGAAAAAATAGTTCTTGTAATCGCTGAAAAGCTAATGCTAGAATCAAAGAGCCAAGATAATTTTTTAAATAGGGAGGTATGAATGAAAAAAACTACAAGGTATATTGATTTAAAATCAGCTGCAGAATATCTAAAAAAGAAGGGGACTGAACATGTTATTAAGGAATTAATACCTTATCTAGAACATGATTATTCTAGATTTGATGATTTTCAAAAAATTCCAAGAACAGCACATCATAGCAATGTAGGTGTTTGTGAATTAATGCCAATTGGGGATGATGATATTTACACATTTAAATATGTAAATGGACACCCAGCTAATCCAAAGGATAATTTCTTAACGGTTATGGGTGTAGGGCTTCTTGCAGATGTTAAAACAGGCTATCCTTTGTTATTTACAGAGATGACATTATTAACAGCTGTTAGAACAGCAGCAACATCTGTTATGGCAGCAAAGCATTTAGCAAAGAAAAATCCTAAGAAGATGGCGCTTATTGGAAATGGATGTCAAAGTGAATTCCAAGCGCTTGGTTTTCATTATGTTTTGGGTATTGAAGAGATTCATTGTTATGATGTAGATGAAGAGGCAACTGATAAATTAATCAAGAATTTATCTCATGTAGAGGGACTACAATTTAAAAAATTTGACAGTATCAAAGAGGCTTGTAAGGGAACAGATATCGTGACAACGGTAACAGCGGATAAAAAATTAGCAACCATATTAACTGCTGATATGATTGAACCATCAATGCATATCAATGCGGTTGGTGGAGATTGTCCAGGAAAAACGGAATTGGATTCAAGTATTTTATTTATGGGAGATGTTTTTGTTGAATTCGAACCACAGAGTAGAATTGAAGGGGAGATTCAGCATATGGATGAAAATTTCCATGTAAAGCATTTAAGCGATGTGATAAGAAATGGTGGCATTGACCGAAAAGAAGAAGATATTACCATATTTGATTCAGTAGGTTTTGCTCTTGAAGATTATTCTATGCTTCGTTATATTCATGAAGTAGCGTTTAAAGAGAGTATAGGAGAAGAAGTTACCTTAGTTCCAGAAATTAGGAATCCTAAGAATTTATATAGTTTGATTGCATAAAATTAAAGGGAAAAGAAACAAGAATTAGATGACTGCTTAGGTGGTCATTTTTTTTTGAAAATTTTAAATTCTTACGATTTAGTAATATTAATGGATTGGGGCACTTTGAATAAAAATGCACTATATTTTGTGTGTTTTAATATTGAAATCCACTATATGTAGTGCTATAATAATGTCATTAAATAAATATTTCGTAAAAAATCAAGGAGGAAGAATGTTAGATAGTAAGAAAATTGTTGAGAATTATTTATATGTAGAAGACTGGAGAGTAAAAGAAAATTCTAATGCACCCTATTCATTTGGTGCGCTAAATAAATATATAGCAGCAGAGGTATCAAAGGATTATTGGTTAAGAGAAGTATATCCTAAAGAAATATCGGATTCTTATAGAAATGGTGATATTCATATTCATGATTTAGGTGGACTTACAGTATATTGTTGTGGATATTCTATTAAATCAGTGATAAAAAATGGGGTGAAGGGTGTGAAGAATATTCCTGTTTCATCACCTGCTAAACATTTTTCTTCAATACTTAATCAGCTTTCTAATCTCATTACTATTTTTCAAAATGAGATCATGGGTGCTGTGGCATTTAGTTCAGTAGATACTTATCTTGCACCGTTTATTAAAATAGATGAATTATCATATGAGGAAGTGAAGCAGAGTTTACAGAATTTTGTATTCTCAATTAATTCCAATTCAAGAGGTGGAGCAGAACCTGCATTTAGCAATATTACACTAGATCTTACGCCGCCAAGAGATTTAATCGATGAGAAGGTGTATTTTGGTAAGGGTCGTTTGGATATGACGTATAGAGAGTGTCAAAAAGAAATGGATATGTTTAATAAAGCATTTTATGAATTAATGCAAGAAGGGGATGCGAGTGGCAAGCCTTTTGCATATCCTATTCCAACATATAATATTCATGAGCGTTTTGATTTTGATAATCCTTTTAATGATAAATTATGGGAGATGGCAGGGCAATTTGGTTATCCTTATTTTGCTAATTTCTTAAATTCAGATATGGCTCCAGAGGATTCAAGAAGTATGTGCTGTAGATTAAGACTTGATTTAAGAGAACTTGAAAGAAAGAATGGTGGATTATTTGGAGCTGGTGAGAGTACAGGTTCCATCGGTGTAGTAACGCTGAATCTTCCTAGATACGGATATCTTGCAAATACAGAAGAAGAATTATTTCAATTAATTGAAAAAAATATGATTATTGCAAAAGATAGTTTAGAAATAAAAAGAGAATTTTTACAAAAACACGTATTAGAAGGGGGACTTATTCCAGCATTTGAAACCTATGTAGGAACGCTTTCTAATCATTTTAGTACCATTGGTTTAGTTGGTTTAAATGAAATGGTAGAGAATTTCTTAGGGGTTGGAATCTTAGATGAAAAAGGTAAGGATTTATCAATAAGGGTTCTTGAGTTTATGAGAGAAAAATTAAAAGATTTCCAAGAAGAAACAGAAGAACTTTATAATCTGGAAGCTACTCCTGCTGAATCAACAGCATTTAGATTAGCTAGAAAAGATTTAGAGATGTATCCTGATATTAAAACGCGCGGGACGGAAGAGGCACCTTATTATACTAACAGCTGTCATATTCCTGTATCAGAAGTAGAATCCATTAAGCAGGTTTTTGACCACCAAAATGATTTACAGATTTTATTTACAGGTGGAACAGTAATTCATGTATTCTTAGGCTCACCTATTTCAGGAAAGCAGGCAAAACATATTGTAAAAACGGTTTGTGAAAATTATAAAGTGCCATATGTTAGTCTATCACCAGTAAATCATTACTGCACAGATCATGGATATATTGATAAGGCAGTGGATGAATGTCCTCTCTGTGGTAAAAAAGTTGAAAAATATCAGAGAATTACTGGATATTTAAGAAATGTTGAATTCTTTAATGATGGTAAGCAAGCTGAATTTAATGATAGACATCAATTATAATTGAAAGGAAGCTGAATCAAAATGAAATTTATAAGATTCAAGGGTATTGAACATGAAAGAACAGAAGATGCCCCTTTCATAGGAGCTCTTATTAGTGCTATAGATTGTCATATTGGTTGTAAGGATTGTTTTAATCAGCATCTTAAATGTAGACCAAATCTTTATTCTACACCTCAGATGATAGTAAATGAAGTGAAGTCTAATATCTTTAATGAGGGGATGATTTTTGCTGGTCTTGAGTGGTCTGAGCAGCCTAAAGAACTCACTTTACTTGTAAAAGAATGTTTAAAATCTGATCTTAAAGTGATGATATATACGGGGCTCAGTTTCAAGGAGTTCTTTAAAAGAGTTCCTGGATTAATGGAGCTTGAAGGTAAGATTTATATTAAATATGGTGGATATGAAAAAGAAAATGAAGTGTATGGCTATGTAGATAATCAGGTCACACTGGCTTCTTCAAATCAGCATATTAAATATGTGGAACTGAAAAATATTGTTGCATAATGGCTCCCTTAGGGAGCTTTTTTTACGAAAGAGTGAATAATCGTTTTAAATAATCTACTTTTATGGTACAATAAAATAGAAGGGGATTGAAATATGGAGTGAAGGCCATCATTTAGACGTTAAGGGATACTAGTTATCTTGTTTTGCTATGCAGAATAAGAGATAGTATCTTTTTTATTAGGGGCATAGGTTAATAGTTTATAAAAGGAGAGGATTGAAATGAAAAAGAAAATTGGAATAATACTATTATCATTAGTATTAGTATTTGGTTTAATGGGATGTGGTGAAAAGGCTGAGCCAAAAGAAGAGGCAAAAACAGGTTTTGAAGCATTTAGTGTAGTAACATTTGAAGATAAAGAAGTTACATTTGATCATGTACCAGAAAAAGTAGTAAGTTTTAACTTACACACAACAGAGAATCTTTTAGCATTAGGACTTGGAGATAAAATAGTTGGAACAGCATATAATAATGCTGAGGTTCTTCCTAAGTTTAAAGAAGAATTTGATAAGCTTGAGAAACTTGCTGAAAAATATCCATCGTTTGAAGTGCTTTTAGGAGCAGGTCCTGATTTTGTATATGGTAGAAGTTCTGCATTTGGTGAAAAAGGTGTTGGAAGTGTTGATACTTTTGTAGAAAATGGAATTATGCCATATGTATCAAAAGCTACTTATACATCAGGTGCTACAATGGAAGATACATTTGCTGATTTTGAAACATTAGGAAAAATCTTTAATAAAGAAGATAAAGCAAAAGAAATCGTTGATGCAATGAAAGCTCAAATCGCTATGGTAGATGATAAATTAAAAGGTCAAGAGAAAAAGCATAAAGTATTTGTATTTGACTTTGGAACAGATGATGCATTTACATGTGGTAGAAGTTTAGAGTCTGATATTATAGCAAAAGCTGGTGGAGAAAATGTATTTGGTGATATCGATAAGACATGGGTTAAAGTAAGCTGGGAAGAAGTAGTT
>PDWI01002590.1_pt1 | contig 26927 bp, 29 predicted proteins | sample 1430891 | NCBI WGS metagenome assembly PDWI01 (sample SAMN01162508, study PRJNA174530) | Oral metagenome, whole genome shotgun sequencing project. | biome: Marine environment; feature: Marine mammal; material: Swab sample of the gingival sulcus; isolation source: swab sample of gingival sulcus... | reverse complement strand
GGGCTCGAGATCACCTCAGAAAAGGTGGAGGAACGTGGACGCGTCTATCGTATTAAAGACTGATCCCGCCCTGCTGTTCCGCTGAAGTCTCGGCGGCAATGCAGCCTGCGCCGAACCAAGCCGTCGCCCGTCATGGGCGGCGGTTTCGTCGCTTTAACCCGGATCGCCTCGAACAGCCGCCGCAGGACGAACGATCGCGCGATGCTGACGACCGTGAAGAGCGCGCCCATCTTCAGGTTCTGCGCCAGCGTCGTGTGCAGCCCGAACATCGGGAAAATTAGGACCTACGTCACAACCGCGACGCCGTAGCCCACCGCCACGTTGGCAATAGCCTCGACGAGCGACATGGCCCGGCTCTGCTTCACGCAGCCTCCCGCCCAGCGCTGATCTCGTCGAACGACCGGCCGTCACTCTCGAGCACGGCCTGCTGCCCGGTGAACCGCTGCCAGCGCTGGACCGCGACGTCGACGTAGGCCGGGTTCAGTTCGATCCCGAGGCAGACCCGCGCCGTCGTCTCGGCAGCGATCAACGTGGTGCCCGACCCCATGAAGGGTTCGTAGACCGCCTGGCCCGGGCTCGAGTTGTTCAGGATCGGTCGGCGCATGCACTCCACCGGCTTCTGCGTGCCGTGGACCGTATCGGCGTCCTGGTCGCGGTTGGCGATCTGCCAGAGCGTGGTCTGCTTGCGGTCGCCGGCCCAGTGGCCCTTGCCAGTATTCTTCACCGCGTACCAGCACGGCTCGTGCTGCCAGTGATAATCGCCGCGGCTCAGCACCAGCCGGTCCTTGGCCCAGACGATCTGGGACCGAATTGCGAAGCCGACCACCTCCAGGCTTTCGGCGACGGTGGCCGCGTGCAGGGCGCCGTGCCAGACGTACGCGACATCGCCCGGGAACAGCGCCCAGGCCTCGCGCCAGTCGGCCCGGTCGTCGTTCAAGACCTTGCCGGTGCGTTTCGTCTTCGCAGCGCCGGCCTGGTTGCGCCAGGACGGATCGTACTCGACGCCATAGGGCGGATCGGTGACCATCAGGAGCGGCCTGACCATTCCGAGCAGGCGCTCGACATCGGTCGCGACAGTGCTGTCGCCGCAGAGCAGGCGGTGGTTGCCCATCACCCAGAGATCGCCCGGCCGGCTGACCGGGGTCTCGGGCGTCTCGGGCACATCGTCCTCGCCCTCCTGCGGGCCAGTGCCGTCGTCTTCGAGCCCGTTCATCAGGGCGGTGAGTTCCTCGTCGCTGAAGCCGGTGAGCCCGAGGTCGAAATCGGCCTCGAGCAGGTCCCCCAGTTCGAGGCCCAGGAGCGCGTTGTCCCACTCAGCGTTCTCGCTCGAGCGGTTGTCCATGATCCGGAACGCCCGCGCCTGCGCCTCGGTGAGCCCCTTGGCGATGTGCACCGGCGCGGTCTCGAGCCCGAGCTGGCGCGCGGCTTCGAGCCGTGTATGCCCGGCCAGCACCACCATGTGCTCGTCGACGACGATGGGCTGGCGCCAGCCGAACTCTGCGATCGAGGCGGCGACCGTGGCCACGGCCTTCTCGTTGCGCCGCGGGTTGCGCGCATAGGGAATTATCTGCGCGAGCGGCAGGTCGATCACGTCCATCGGTGGGTTCCGGGTGTGGCTGGCGAAACGAAACGGAGGGCGGGCCAAAGCGAAATGGCCCCGGGCCTGCGTTTCGGTTCAGGCGGGGTGCGGCGGGCCGTCGGGCCCAGCGTTCATTGGGGATTGCAGTCGAAGCGAAACGAAACGGCTGGTTTCGCGGGTGTCACTGGGAAAGCGTCGAGCCAAGCCCCCCCCGAATAGACCTGTGGCCGGGAAGGACCCGTACAATCCCTCGTCCGCGCACGCCTCTCGCGAGTATGCCCACGTTGTAGCCCCCAGCGCCGGATTTGTCTCGTCCGCCGATGTCTCACGGAAAAATGTCTCACGAGATCGGAAGGGGTTGACAGGCTTCGGGCTAGAAATCCCCTTCCGGCGGGAACACTGGTGGTGCGTTCCGAATTTCTTTCATGGCCTGCTCGTAGCTGTCGATTTCTTCCTGGGACGGCACGCCACCGTCGAGGATCGCACGAACCGAGTCCGCCATTTCTCGGCGCGTGACGTAATCGTAGATCACGGCGCCCGTTCCCAATTCGTATTTGAGCGATCCGGTCAAATAGTCCAACCGAGCATATCCCGGCATGTAGGCTATCGAATTGGTTTGCTTGACGTTCTCGTGTTTCACGATGCTGACACGCAGGGCCTCGATCGTGCGGAACGGCATGTGGACCCGACGGAGGTCCTCCCGCAGTTTGTCCTCGACAGACGAATCGTCCCTCAGCATCTCGAGTTGCCTCGCACGGACCTGACTGCCGAAATCAGCCGGACCGGTTTTCGATTTCAAATGGTCGATCTTGGGTTTGAGCCCGCCAGTCTCGAGGAGTTTCAACGCATCCGTCGCGCGCTGCCGCCAAGTACGCAACAGCTCATAGATCGCGAATATCCACATCTGGGTCTGCGCGGAAAGAAAGACGAGATGATCCATTGGCGTGCGATCGTCCCGGATCTGGGCTCGGAGGGCTTCGGTCTCGAGCTGAACGAGGAAATCATCGACAATGGCGACATTGGTGACCTGCACGGAAAGGTACGGATCGTCACCAAGAAACGTCAGTGCCCTGAGCGCTGCCCCCAGTTTTGCCGGCTCAAAATTCGGAGGCATCTCGGGTTCGTAGTCTTCCGCAAAATCATCGTTGCTCATCGCACCAATCCACACCATGTTCATCTTCCAATACTTGTGGCCTCACCCTGTTGGCGTAAAGCCCCCGAGACCTATCCCTTTGCTTTCGCGATCAGATATTCCTGCGAGCGGTTTGCAGGGACCCGTTTCCCGTTCAGCCGCCAGACGATCACCGCGATCCCGTACTGCCAGCGGCGGTTCGCCGTGGCACGGCTGATCCCCAGCTCCCAGCAGATCGGCTTCCACTGCCTGCCGTTGGCCCGCAGCCATACGATCCGCGCGTCGTCCCTCTCAAGCCAGCGCAGCCAGAGCAGCGCCTCCTCGGCCTCGATGATCTCGCGCGGGCCCGGCCGGGGACGTCGCATCCGCGGCTCCTGCCCGACCTTGTCGCCGAAGGTGTGGAAGTACTCGGGCCAGGCGTTGAAATACCCCTGCGGCTTCACCGAAGGGAGCTGGCGGAACACGTCCGCCGCCAACTCGAGCCGGTCCTGCACCATCGCGGTGGTCCATTCAGCCATGACGCAACTCCTCCTCTCGCTTGCCGTAGAGCCGCTCGCCGAACTGGCGGACCAGTTCGCGCTCGGGCCAGGTGAGCCGGTCGTCGTCGACCGAGACCGCCAGAACGCCCTGCTCCTGCCAACCGTCGCGCTTGACCTCTTCGGGGCTGCGGCGCCGGCCGCCATAGCCCCGGGGCGCGAACCGCATTCCGGTCATGCCACGCCTCCCCGGGTCTCGATGGCCCAGAACAGGATGGCGATGGCGTCGGCCTCGTTGTCGTCGGCCGGGCTGAAGCCGCGGGCACGCGCCGCGGCTATCATCGCTTCCTTCGGTGCGTTGCCCTTTCCGGTGGCGTGACGCTTAATCGTCCCTACTGGCACGCCCTGGTACGGGATGCCCGCGGTCTCGGCCCAGGCGGTCAGCGTCGCGAGCAGCCCGGCGTAGACATGCGCAGCGTCGGTGCCGGCGTGTCGGCGCACCTCTTCGAAATGGATCGCCCCGATCGGACCGGCGTCCGCGGCGAGCTGGTCGAGCCAGGCACGGAAGCGGACATAGCGCATGCCGCCCCCGTTATAGCGGCTCGGTTTCAGCGACAACGTGCCGGAGGTGATCAGTCCGTCCGCCGAGCGCAATGCCCAGCCGGTGGTGGTGCCGAGATCGAGGGCGAGGATCGTGCCGGGAAAGTCTCCGAATGGGGCGCGCAGCTTGCGCGCGGTTTCGGAATGCCTGTCGATCATGGAGGTCTCCTGTGCTGCCGGGATGGTAAGGAACGCGGGACGAAGATCGGTCGCGCGCGGGAACCCCTCTACGTATGGATGGGGGGCCAAACCTGCAGGTTGGCCCCCCATACGTAGTATGGGGGCTTTCATTGTTCGTCCTCGTTTCTCTGTAAGGTACTGATTTCACGCGTGTTTCGAGGACGAACAGAGGACGTACAAGAGGACGAACATGTTCGTCCTCGAACGCGCCCAACCCATTGATTTCATTGGGATGAGGACGAACAACGGCGGAGGACGTACAAATTCGTCCTGAGGTCGAACAGAGGACGTACAAGCCGGTTTCACGCATGTTCGACCTCCCGATCCGACCAGTCCGAGGGGTTCTCGAGGTCCATGCACTGCCCGTTCGCGGGCGACTTGTAGTGGCTCGGCACGACCGGTTTGCCGCTCGCGAGCACCTCGCCGGTGTCGGGATCGATCACGTCGTGACCGAAAGTCATGCCCTCGACGCAGAGGTATCCGAACCGGGATCGGACGACGGGGTGATCGTGGGAACGCCCGTCGCGCAGGAAGCGAACATGGCCCTTGGTGGCGAGGACGTTGATCCGGTCGCGAATGGTGAATTGGCCGCCAAGACCGCGCTTGTTCTCGAAGGCCTCGCGGAACTGGGTGGAGGTGTAGAGCCGCCCCTCGGCCGCCTCGTCGATGAGGATCGACAGGATCACGTCACGTTTGCGGTCGCGCTCGGCATCCTGTTTCGCACCGAGTTCCTTTCGCACCAGGCGCTCATTCATCGGGTTCAGCTCGACCCATTGGCCGTTCACCTTGTCGATAAGCTTCGCCGGCAGCGCCGGACCGTTGCGGAGCTCGATCTCGAGACGGCGCTCGGGCATCTCTTCGTCGGGGCGATGAAGGAGCAGCCCGGTGGTGTAGAACCCCCTGAGCGCGCTGGCACCTGAGAGCGCGAGGAAGGGATCTTCCTTCACCTGACCCTTCGAGAGCTTGCGGGTGTGGTGGGCGAGGATCACGCCACAATCGGGATTGACCGCCTCGCGCAGAACCTCGATCCGGTCGCGCAGGAAGAACATCATCGCGGTGTTGTCGTTCTCGCCGCCGCCTTCAGGACCGCCGTCGAAGAGGTTGCGGATCGGGTCGATGCAGAGAATGTCGGGCGGCACCTCCGGAAAGGCCGCACGGATCGCGCGCGCCACCCGCACGCTGCCCTCGTTGTCGAGCAGCATCCTGAGCTTCGGCGTGGCCACGAAGGTCTCGCGCGCGGCGGCCAGGACGTCGGCCGGCAGCACGATCTGCTTCAAGCGTTCGCGCAGGTAGTGGTACTGGATCTCGGCCTGCAGGTAGAACACCCGCAACGGCCGCGGCGGCGTGAAGCCGAGGAAGGGCTGCCCTGCCGCCATGTGCACGAGCCAGCTGATCAGGAGATCGCTCTTGCCCACCTTCGGTGCGCCGCCGAGCACCAGGAGCCCGCCCGGGGTCAACACGCGCGGCGCGATGATGTCCTCGGGCATCGGTGAGACGTCGTCGATGAGCGCCCCCAGCGAATAGGCGGGCACCTCGTCGGGTGCCGGCGCGGCACTGTCGAGCCGGACCAGCGGAGGCCCGTGTTTCTCGACATGCAGCGCCCAGAGACGTTCGGATTCCCGCCGCAACCGCTCGACCGGCCACATCGGGCGCAGCATGGCCGCGTTGTAACCGCAGATGCCCTCCCAGCCCTCATCCTTCGACAACCGCCCGTCATGCACCATGCGCACGAAATGCCCGATCGCCGCTGAGGCGCCCTCGAAGCGGGACCAGTCGTCCTGAGCGCCGTCGCGCACCGGCGTGACGAGCACACCGTCCACCTTCGGCTTTTCCGGTCGATCCGGACCGGGTTGCACGGACAGGCCCGCGATGGGCGGCATGTCGGCGACGGCCTCGACGAACTCGTCGAGGTCGCGCTCGCTGGCCGCATCGAGGCCGACGATCCGCACCTGCGTCTTCAGGCCGTTCTTGTAGTATACGCTGCCCGCGACCCGGATCGGCTGGTGGGCCGACCGAAAGTGCATGTCGCCGCCGACCTTCGCCGCGATCTCGCCGCGCAGTCGGCACACCCGGGCGATGTCCTCGCCCTCGGCGGGCTCGGTGAGCCGCCACCAGACATGGGCCTTGTGCTGTCCTTCGGGCGTCACACCGCCGCTCTCGACCACCATGGTGGGCGGGCCGAGATGGCGCTCGAGATGGAAGCGTTTGGCGGCGATGTCGCCGGTGTCGATATCGACCACCACGGTCTGCATCTGCAGGATTTCGGCGGCGCGCGCCTGGCCCGGTCCGGCGACCGTGCCGGGGATCACGTAGACCGCCGCACCCTCGCGCGACGCCCATGTCGCGAAGGTCGCCATCTTTTCCGGAGCGGTGCCGTCCGCCTCGATCCAGATGTTGTGCGGGCGGCCGTCCATGCCCTGGCCCTTGTCGATGAAACTGCGGACCGGGATCAGGCCATCGCAATATCCGAAGACGATCTGCATAAACGCGGCGATCGCCGCGGGATCGGGCTCGTCGCCGAACACGTCGATCTGCGGCGCGGCATCGTTGAAGTCGCGCCATGGGTTGAAATGGACGATGTTCTCCTTCGCGGGATCGGCGGGAGTGGTGTCGCGCATCGCGGGTTTCTCGTCGGGTTCGGATGGATCGTCAGGCTGGTCGGTCATGCCTGGAGGCTCCAGCAGCGCGCGGACCAGGCACAGAAGCGGCATTCGAAGAAGTCTGGCGTGGTCGCGACGCGCGGCAGCAACTCGCCCGCATCGGTCGCCTGCAGGATCCGGACACCGCGGTCGGACATGCGCTGCGCGAGGTCGGCGTCGAACGCGACCTGCTCGTGGTGAAGTTCGGCGGTGTCCTTGTTGATCGCGGTGAAGAGCGCTGGAGCTGCCGAGATGCCGGGGACCGATCCCTCCATGTAGGCCTGGTAGAGCGCGATCTGGGCGGCGTAGACCGGCTTCGACCTGGTCACGCCGTCCTTGACGCAGGCGCGCCAGTTCTTCGCGTTCATGGTCTTGCATTCCCAGAGGGCGGGAACGGCCAGACCGAAGCCCTCAGGCCCGGCGGCTATGATGCCGTCGACATGACCGCGAATGCGCCCGCCCGCGACCGAGAAGCCGAACTGGCCGCCATCGGGCCGGTTGCCCTTGCGCGTGTAGAGGTCGAAGCCCGCGCCGCGCAGCCAGGCGATGGCCAGATCCTCCAGCGCGTGGCCGATGGCGAAGATGCGCAGGGACTGGCCCGAGAAGTCCTGGCCCTCGTCCTTCGGCGTCGCCGTGAACTCGAATTGCAGGGCGCGCTCGCACGCATGGCCGAGGCGGGAGCCGCCGAGGTAGTCGCGGGGCGGCCGCGTGGCCTGATCGGCGGTGAGCGCCCGATCGACGGCAGCGTTGACCCGGTCGGCGAAACTGGGTTTGTGATTGTAATCGAGGGTCAAAACGGCACCTCCGGCGTCTGCGCGCGGGCGATGTCGGACATGGCCTCGCGGAAGCCCTCAACGGCTTCCTCGATCAGCGCGCGCACCTGCGCTTCGGTCAGATCGGAAAGCAGGGTGGCCCAGCCGATCTCGTCCATCAAAGCGGCGAGACGCTGCATCGTGGCGGTGACAGCCGCGCGTTCCTCCTCGGTCAGGTCAACCATGCGCGCCACTCCCCGGGCCCGCTGCGTCCAGAAGGACTGACAGGAGATCGAGCAGAACCAGCAGGGCGGGCGCGGCCGGCTCGAACGATGCGGCTCGCGCCAGCCAAAGCCATGCGCCGGTTGCCCACAGACCGCGCAGAGCGTCCCGCGCGGATGCCAGAGCGGCCGCCGGTCCTCTGCCGTGATGGGGGTGGAGAATGCCATGGGTCATGCCGCCCTCCGTTCGGGGCCGGCCGCACTTCCGATCAGCTGGCGGATGGCACGCTTGTTGAAGCCGAAGGTCATCAGCGCGGAGGCGCGGTAGCGCGTCAGCCCGAAGTCGTGGCGGCACTCGGGCGGCAGGTACTGGAGCTGCTTTTCGGTCGGCGGCTGGCGCAGCCAGGAGCGGGTCTTGAAGGCGCTCTCGTCGGTCTCGTGGGTGTTCAGCCAGTCGTCGGCCTGCGCGAGGCAGACGGTGCGCTCGCCCACGCCCAACAGGTGGGGGCGTTCGCCCTTCGCGCCGCCGATGGCGTACCAGACTCCGTCCAGCCAGAAGATGCCGCCCCAGGCCGCGAAGCCCGTGGCCATCAGCGCATCGTCCGTGCCGAAGAGGTCGACCCAGGCAAAGCTCGACCGCTTCAGGAGGTCGATCTCCGTCATCACGAAGCCCGAGAGCGGCGCAGCATCGCCGCCTTCACCGGCCTCATCGTCCTCGCGCGGGAAGACCTCGCCGCAGAGCGGGCATTCGGTAGCGGCGAGCGGGATCTCCGCCGCGCAGGCCGGGCAGGTCTTCGTCGGCGCCTCGCCGGTATTGGTCCTTCCGTCGAGATCGACATCCTGTTCCAGCGTGCCGTGGATCAGGCTCGAGGTTCCGAAATCCAGAACGACGCAGTCGGTCTTCACGATGCCAGGATGTTCCTCGGGATCGACGGTGCGCAGACCGCGCCCGACCATCTGGATCATGGTGGACTTGTAGGAGCTGGGGCGCAGCAGCACGACGCAGGAGGTGGGCGGATGGTCCCAGCCTTCGGTCAACACGGCCACATTGACGACGACGCGGATGTCGCCCGCCGCGTAGTCGGCCAGGATCGCCTTGCGGGTCTCCGCCGCCAGGTCGCCGTGGATCAGCGCGGCGGAAACGCCCGCCGCCCGGAATGCCTCGGTGACGTGTTCGGCATGGGCGACGGTGGAGCAGAACACCACGGTCTGTCGATCGCCCGCCTTCTCCTTCCAGTGCCGGATCACCTCGTCGGTGACCGGGGCGCGGTCCATGATGCCCGCCACCTCCGCCATGTCGAAATCCGACATGGTCTTGCGGACCGAGCGCAACTCGTCCTGCACGCCCACATCGATGACGAAGGTGCGGGGCGGCACGAGATGGCCGGATGCGATCAACTCGCCCAGCCGCACCTGGTCGGCAACATTGTCGAAGACCTCGCGCAGGCCCTTCCTGTCGCCCCGGTTCGGCGTCGCCGTGACCCCGAAGATGCGGGCGTCTGGATTGACCTCGCGCACCCGGTCGATGATGCGGCGGTAGCTGTCGGCGACGGCATGATGCGCCTCATCCACGACCAGCAGGTCGAGGCGCGGCATGTCCGCGAGGTTCGAGGCGCGCGCCAGCGTCGGCACCATGGCGAAGGCGACCTGGCCGCCCCAGGACTTCTCCGTGGCGTCGATCACCGAGGTGGCGACTCCCGGCACCACGCGCTGGAACTTGGCGCGGTTCTGCGCCGTCAACTCGTCGCGATGGGCCAGCACGCAGGCCTTGGCCCCGTCGCCGATCATCTCGCCGGTGACCGCCGAAAGCATGATGGTCTTGCCCGCACCGGTGGGCGCCACACCCAGCGTGTTGCCGCGGGAGGCGAGCGCAGCCACGCTGCGCTCGACGAAGGTCTTCTGGCGGGGGCGCAGGCGCATGGCCGGTCTCCCCCTTACTGCGCCCAGCTCGGCCGACCGGCGGCGCCGGGGGCGGACGCGGGCTGGCTGGGCTGCGTGCCCGTGGTGGGCTGCTGCGCGGCGTGGCCCTGCGCCGGGGCAGCGGTGAACTGCGGCGCGACCGCGCCCATCAGCGCGGCGTAGTCGCGGTGATCGGGGGTGACGGCGGCGCGGATCTCGTTCTTGTCCTCGCCGTTGGTGTCGGTGCCGATGTCGATGCGGGCGATGAACTCGACGCCGTCGAGATCGCCGAAGCCGTTGATGCGGCGGCGGGCCTGCGCCTCGGGCGAGTTGTCCTTGTCCGACACGCCGCGCGCCGAGTTCAAGATGCCGCGGATCAGCCCGCGCCCCATGTTGGCCCAGTCCGGGCCCTTGGGGCTGTAGAGGCCGATCAGCGACCAGATCTTGCGCCGGGCATAGGGCCCCTCGAGCACCGTATACTCGGCATCGAGATAGACCGCGCCGGTGGCGGCGCGTTTGGCGTAGCCGCCGGTCCAGCCCTGCGACGGGTCGTCGAAGCTGCCGGGGCGCAGGGTCAGGCGCACCTTGGCGAGGGTGCCCTTCGGGATCACGTTGGTGTTCGATTGGGCGGAGTTGAAGTCGTTCCAGAGACCGGACATGGCTCGGGTCCTTTCAGTTGGTGGGATCGGAATGGGTGTCGGGTGCGGGCGCAGATGGCGGCGCGGGAAGTTGCGGCGGCGCATAGGTCAGCCGGCGGTCCGCCGGGATCGCGGACCCACGGATCTTCTCCATCAACCGGCCGAGATGGGGCTCTTCGACCGGGTCGAGCCGGCCGGAGCGATCCTTCGCCGGGTAGCCCCAGGGGTTCAGCGTCTGGCAGACGAAGGCGCGCTGGGGCTGGCCGCCGGCATCGGCAATGTCGGCCATGGTGATGACCTGATCGACGATGCCGGGGAGCTCGAGCCCCGTCTTGGAGCCGTCGATCTGCGGCTGGAAGACCTTGCGATTGAAGTCGTCGAGCTTCTCGTCGAGGATCCCGACGAACCAGACGTTCTTCGCCCGCGTGTGCTGGAGATGGGTCAGCCAGGCGATCATCTCGCGGCCATGGAGACCATAGGCACCGCGCACGTCGGGCTTGCCGGTTTTCTCGGACATGGCCTCGGGCTGGCCACGGCACCACTGGAAGCAGAGCCGCCCGGCCACGGTGATCGAGTCGATGAAAACGGTCTCGTACTTCCCGATCACCGCCGGATCGCCGTAGCGCCCGCAGACCTCGTCGAAATGCGCCTGGCTGTAGGGCTGGTCGTCGCGCAGCGCCGGGTTCGGCCCGCCGATGAACACCGCGAAATCCCGGCATTCCTTCCAGGTGCGGGGCCGGAGGGTGTCGATCTCCAGCCCCTCGACGGCCAGATCGCCGGCCTCGAGGTCGAGAAAGAGCGTGGTCGAGGCGTTCAGCGTCCAGAGCAGGCTGGTCTTGCCGATGCCGGACCGGCCGAAGATGACGCCCTTGATCCCCTTGCGCTGCGCGAGCCGTTCGTCGGCGCCGATGATCGGGAGGCTCATTGCTCGCCCCCCTGCGCCAGAAGTTCGACCTTCAGAGCACCCACTCGCACGGTGCGCGCGGGCTCGAACGCGCCACGGATGCCGTCGGGCCAGGCCGCGTATTTGCGCTCGGGCACCTTGTAGGAGACGTCGACATACTGGTCGGGGTCGTCGCCGGCGGCGCGGATCCGCTCGACCGTCGCGGCGAGCAGCACCTGCTCCCAGTCGACCCGCTTCGGCAGATCGGCCACCACCGTGAAATCGCCGTCATCGAAGCGAACGGTGCCGGTGTCCTTGCCCTGCGCCTGCCGCGCTTCGGTCGCGCAAGTGGCATAGCGCACCACGAGGGCGCCATCGAGCCGGGCTTTCAGGTCCTTGTCGCGCTTCAGCCGTTCGTCGATCTCGCGCTGTAGGATCGCCAGCAATTCGACCGGCAGGACGGCGATCTCGCCGGGGCTGAGCGACAGGAGATCATCCGGCCGCGGGGCGTTGTCGGGGAAGGTCATGAACGGGTCTCCGTGAGTGAGGGAATGCGGGTGGGCGACGGTCATCACGCGCTCGCCCTGCAACTCGAACCAATGGCGTTGCAGGGCTCGCCCTGCTCGGCGAGCAGCAGCTTCGAGAGCGAGACGGCGGCAGCCCTGAGCTTCGGGCGGGCGACGGCGATGTAGGCGAACCGGTCGGGCGCGAGCCGCTCCTGCACCAGGTGGACGAGCCCCTGCTCGGCGGCCCAGAACGCCCGCCGGGCCAGTTGCGTGAGCTCCGCCCGCGCATTGTCGTCGAGGTGGGAGAACAGCGCGAAGGTATCGAGCACCAGGAAGCCGCGGTGGTATTCCAGCCGGTCGCCGGGGACCGCCTGCGCCACCCGTCAATCTGTCTGAAAAGATCTCGAACGAAGGTATTCCAGCCGGTCGCCGGGGACCGCCTGCGCCACCCAGGCGCTGAACTCGATCTCGTTGAGCGGCCGGCCCTTGCGGATCGTGGTGAAGGTCGTGTGCTGCATGAACATGGTCTCCTCCTCTGGCCTCTACTCACGCCGCGGCGAGATCGTCCCAGGCGGGACGGCGTCTTCGTCGTCGACTGCGATTTCCGGGGTCGCGGGCTCATCCGCGTAGACCGCGACAAGCGGCGTCCCGTCCTGATGGGCACCGGCCTTCTCGATGCGGTAGACACGGTGGTTCTTCAGGATTTCCGGCAGCTCCCAGCGCCGGTAGAGGCCGGGGATCCTGACGAGATCTCCGGAGCTTTGCGGAACGGTGGGGGGCATCGGGTCTTCCTTTGCGGCGGGTTCGGGCCCTCTCGGTGCAGTCAATCTGGAAAAGCCACCACCGCGCCCGGAACGGGACATCGGGTCAGACGAATTTATGGAACGCCTCCCGCAAGCGGCGCGTGGCGCGCTGGTAGCGTTTGCGGGCCGCCGCCTCGGTCAGGCCCATCTCGCCCGCGGCTTCGGTTTGCGAGAAACCCTGGATCGCGACGCGGATGACGAGATCCGCGTCGGCACCGATCAACTTGTGCAAATCGCCCTCGAAAAACCTGTCCTCGGGCGCCGTGTGCGGTCCGCTCTGTTCGCCGAGAACCTTGTCAGGATCGACGTCCGCCGAGGCACGTTCGCGATCCGCCTCGCGTCTGCGGGCGCGGATCATGTCCCGTTCGACGTTGCGGAGGATCGTGGCCGCGACCCTCGTGACGCGGTGGAGATCGAGGTGGCGAATGGCTTCGGTGGTCCGAGCCAGGACGTCGGAAGCGACCTCGTCGAGCGTACCGGTACTGCGCCAGATCGACCGGCGCCGGATCGCGTCCAGTCCGGGCCAGAGCGCCAGCAGCAGAAGTGTCAGCGCGCAGTCGGAGGCCGGGCCACCCCTCTGCGCCGCCATGGTCAGCGCCGTCAGGATCTCGTTCTTTCGGTCAGGATCGCCGGGCGCGTGGTGCAACCCATCGAGGACGGCCGCCGGATCCGGGAACGGCGTGAGCAGGTGGTGCGCGCCTCTGATGGCATCGAAGCTGCGCTGAAAGCTGAGGGTGGACGAGGAATGCATGAGGTTGTCGCGGATTTCGTGCCACGAGAAGGACATTGGACGCCTGCCTTGCGGCCAGGCGTCGGGCGCCTTCTCGTGGCCAGGTCAGGACATCGCGCGTCTCTTCGATTTCAGGGGATTGGGTGGATGCGCGCTCAGCGCGTAGGCGTGGTCGCGTGGTTCAGCGTGCCGCAACCGCGGCAGGTGGCCTGAACCGGGAAGCCCACGAGATACTCGTGCCCCCGTGCGAAACGCAGGTGCATCCGGCCGTCCCGGCAGACGCCGAGCAGCTTGTCACAGCGCGTGCAGCGCCATTCCGGGTTGAGGGTGGGCTTGGTCTTCGCTGCGCCGGACCAGCGCGTCGGGGCGGCCTGGCGCGAGGGGAAGGGAGTCGGCATGGAAAAGCTCCTCTGTGTGGAGCCCTTCCAATAATCAGCGGTTTGTTAGACCGTCCCCCATAGCATGTTAGACCGTTGTTAGACGGATTCTTCGACCGGGGCTTCGGCGACATCTGCCGTCGGCCGCGCATCCACCACCAGGCGCCAGTATCCCCGTTTGGAACCCGCGCTGATGTAGATGTCACGGATACTGAGCCAGGTCTCCTTCCGGAACGCCTGCTGAGGGCTGCGCGATCCCAACCCATCCATCAACTGCTTGACCTGGACATCGGGGCTGCCGGCCTTCTCGGCGGCGACCAGACGATCGAACAGCTTGATCTGATCGGCACCCGCCAGGGCAAGAGATGCCTTGCCGGGAATGTGCAACGTTGCCGCCTGCGTTCCGGAGCGGAGCACCTGCGGCGTCGCGCCACCCCGCGCGAGCGACCGGTTGGTCCGATACGCGAGTTCGAGTGCATCACTCGAGACCGGCAGATCGCCGGTTCCGGATGACAGGCAAGACAGCAGCGGCACGATCAGGTTCGGGCCGAGGTAGCCGGGTCCATCGGTGCTAGCGGAAAGCACGATGCCGACGCCAGCGTCGTTTCGGGCACGCATCATCTGATCCAGTCGAGTGACCGTTTTCAGATCATGAAGTCGACGGGCGAAGTAGACCGGAACATCGGCACCGTCGATCCTGACCGACCCGAGCATCGACATGTCAGGGTCAATCACCTGCGCGGCGAGCTTGTGCATCAACGGCTTCAGGAGCCCGACGACGGTTTCGTGCAGCCAGTCACGGTTGATTTCGAACATCTCCAGATCAGAGGTTGGCCTCAGACCACCATCTTCGCCGAAGGCCCCGACTGCGCGGGACATTCCCTCGGTCGAGGACGGTTTGACCTCGGCCTCGCCACCGAGGTCGTCATCATCGATCAGCACGATGTCCTGGCGGCCGCGCCGCTCGAGAAGACCGCCCTGGATCATTTGGTCAGGATCCAACCCAAGGTCGCGAAGGTGTTCGCCGCTGACGTCGTCTTCGGTCCGGTCATGCAGCGCGACCAGTTGCGGGAACAAGGCTCGCAGATCGTTCGGATCGATCTGCTTGAAGGCACTCAGGATGCCCCATTTGCCCAGCAATGCGAAACCGAGATTGCGTTCATCCGGATCCTTGTTGCTCTGCAGGTTGCAGCTTTTCGAACCGGAAATCGTGATGTTGAGGGTTCGAACCTTGTCGTCACCCGCTCGATTGTAGGTGACGGAAATCCCGATCCGGCTGAAACCGTCGGCACGCCGGAAGATGTTGTTCGGCCTGAGATAGCGATCGGCCACCTCCACGATGTCGTCGTCCGACGCGACCTTCAGAAGCAGTTTCCGGCTCCAGGTGCCGAGCCGAATCTCGGCCTCCAACACCCGAGCGTCGGTGATCTCGTAGCCGGGAATTCGGGGCGGTTCCAAACGCAGGGTCGACCGGAATCGGGACAGGTTGTATCGCTTCCACGTCAGCGGTTTCTGAGAAACGTCGTGGCCCAGCGCCTGCTCCGCAAACGAGCCGGCCACGCCCTGACGCACAACCGGGCTGTCGGCACAGACCTCGATCTGGCGGACAGCGGGGGTGTAGATGAGCGTCGCCTCGTTGGGTGGACGATAGTAGATCGTGCCCCGGCGGCCGTCATCACGATGGTCGTGGACGCTGGACAGCGGACCGCCGTGACGGACGATCAGCATGATCGAGGCTGGATGGGCGTCGGTCTTGGGCAGGTCGAGCGCCTTCACGGTGCAGGTGGTCTTCAGGTCGAGCACTTTGGTGATCTTTTCGGCGAGTGCATTCTCGTCGATCGAACGCGCCTCGAGATTGACTGCCTTGTCGAGTTCGACCTCGAAAGCATCGTAGAGTTTTCCGTATTCACGGAACTTCCTGGCGAAATGAAAGCTCTCCGCGTCCTCGAATGTTTGGCGGGCATTGAGAAACGCCCAGATACTCCGGCAAAGCTCGTCGGGTTGCCGGTCGAATTCCAGCAGCTGTTCCTCGGAAAACTGCTGATCGACAATTGCGCGAAGCGAGTCGATGCCTTTCCCCTCCGCAAGGGCATGAATTCGCCGGCTGCGTTGTTCGGCGGGCCGCAATTCGTCCGCGTCGAATTCCGAAAGGGTTTCAGAGAGTTCCTGCCGGAATGCGTAGGCCGCGGTTTCATCCGATATTTCCGCCGGCAATTCAGGCAATTCGAACTCGGGCTCGTTGTCTCCTTCCCGGACTGCCAGAATATCCCGCGCGAGATCGATCCGCGCGTCTTCGATCAGAGAAAGCGTATTCGGTCCGATCGGGGTCGATTTACGCGGCATGGACTCACCTCAAAGGCGTTTTCACTCGTCTCGTTCAACCATTGATAATTACATTGAAGGGGCATGCTGCAAGTGCCGATGTTCTCCTGACGTTCGCATTGCCATGTGCGCCACGCCTGCATGTCCCGGCCCGGTCCGTGAAATGGCTTTTGATCTGTAGAGATACCTCAGATCGAAGCGACCAAAACCCATGAAACGCCCGAATGCCCTGCCGCCCGATCAGATGACCGCCGCCGAGCGTCGCACCGAACTGTGCGGGCTGCTAGCACTCGGGCTGGTTCGGTTGCGGCTACGGAGCCGCTGCGAAGTCTCTGCCGACACCGGAGAATTTCCACTACACAACTCGGCCGACCCGAGCGGTAGTGCGGGTCCAACCGACCGGAGACCCGAATGAAGACCGACCCGATCCCCGCCCGCCTCGCGGCCCTGAAGACCACGCCGACGCCGGAGCTGAAGGCGCAATGGCGGGAGCTGTTCGACAGCGAGCCGCCGCCGTTCAACCGGCGCTACCTCGAGAGCCGGCTGGCGTATCGGATCCAGGAACTGGCCTATGGCGGGCTGAAGCCCGAGACGGTCCGGCACCTCGAACGGCTGGGCGAGGAACTCGACGGTGGTGACCGGAAGAAGAGCCGGATGCGCGCCGACCTGATGCCCATCGTTGGAACCCGGTTGCTCCGGGAATGGCAGGGCGTTGAGCACGTCGTCACCGTCACCGCCGACGGCTTCGACTGGCAGGGGCGTCCCTACCGGTCGCTCTCCGCAATCGCCCGCGCCATCACCGGCACTCGCTGGAACGGCTGGGTGTTCTTTGGCCTGAAGAACCGGAGGAGCGGCTGATGGAGGTCAGGATCAAGCGCCGCTGCGCGGTCTACACCCGCAAGTCCTCGGAGGACGGGCTGGAGCAGGAGTTCAACAGCCTGCACGCCCAGCGTGAAGCCTGCGAGGCCTACATCTCCAGCCAGCGCTCCGAGGGCTGGGTGCTGGTCCGCGACCAGTATGACGACGGCGGGATCTCCGGCGGCACGCTGGACCGACCCGGGTTGCAGCGGCTGCTTCAGGACATCGAGGACGGGCTCGTCGACGTAGTGGTCGTCTACAAGATCGACCGCCTCAGTCGCTCGCTCGCCGATTTCGCCCGGCTGGTGGAGGTGTTCGACCGCAACGACGTGACCTTCGTTTCGGTCACCCAGAGTTTCAATACCACGACCTCGATGGGTCGCCTGACGCTCAACATCCTGCTCAGCTTTGCACAATTCGAACGCGAGGTGACCGCCGAGCGCATCCGCGACAAGTTCGCAGCAAGCCGGAAGAAGGGCATCTGGATGGGCGGCGTGCCGCCGCTGGGCTACCGGGTTGAGAACCGCAAGCTGGTGATAGATGGCGAGCGCGCCGACCATGTTCGCTGGATCTTCGCCCGGTTCCTTGAGATCGGCTCCACCACCGAACTGGCGCGCGAGGTGGTGGCCCGTGGCATCCGCAACCGCAACGGCAACCGGATGGACAAGAAGTACATCTACCGGCTGCTCTCGAACCGTGCCTACATCGGCGAGGCCGTCCACAAGGGGCAGAGTTACCCCGGCGAGCACGACGCCATCATCGACCGCGAGACATGGGACCGCGTCCACGCCATCCTGACGGAAAGCCCCCGCACGCGCGCCGCCAACACCCGCATGGAGACGCCGGCGTTGCTGAAGGGACTGCTGTATGGCCCCGACGGCGCCGCGTTCTCCCCCAGCCACACCCGCAAGGGAGACCGCCTTTACCGCTACTATGTCAGCCAGTCGGTGCTGAAGCACGGCGCCGGGGCCTGCCCGATCGGCCGCGTCCCGGCGGGCGAAATCGAGGCCGCGGTCATCGACCAGCTCCGCGCGGTGTTCCGCCAGCCCGAGATCGTCGCGGGCACCTGGAAAGCGGCGCGCACCACGAATGCGGACATCACCGAGACCGATGCCCGCGAGGCCCTGCAACGGTTCGACCCGTTATGGGACGAACTCTTCCCCGCCGAACAGGCCCGCATCGTGGCGCTGCTCGTCGAGCGCGTCGATATCGGCGAGGACGGCCTGAGCGTCCGGCTCCGGGTCGACGGCCTCACCAGCCTCGCCCGCGAGATGCTCGCCGGCGGATTGGGAGCGGCCGCGTGACTCGTGCTGCGCCTGAAACCGTGACGCTTCACGTCCCGTTCCGCGTCGCCAAACGCGGAGGGCGCAAGGAAATCCAGCTGCCGCCCGGCGCACCGGCGTCGCGCAAGGTCGACAACACGATGATCAAGGCGCTCGGCCGAGCGTTCCGGTGGAAGCGGATGCTGGAAACCGGCGATTTCGCCACCATCAATGAGTTGGCGGACCGCGAGGGCATCGCACCATCGTACATGACCCGAATCCTGCGCCTCACACTGCTCGCGCCGGACGTCGTCGAGGCGATCCTGGATGGGCGGACAGGACCGGAAGTCACGCTGGCGCGGCTGTTGGAGCCGTTTGAGGATGCTTGGACAGTGCAGAGACATCGCGTTTCTACGCCAAGCATGCCCAAACCGACACGGGACCACTCGCAGTCCGCGCCGTAGGAGGACGACATTTTCGATCCGTTCCCACTTGCTCGAATGACGCAGGAAAAATGACAATGTCCGGGCCAACGACAAGCATGACCAGTCGACATCCGAGGCAAGCTGGTGCAGTTTGGTGCAAAGAGGTGCGCGATGGCAAACACTGAGGGAAAAAAGCGGTTCACGATTTCGATCGAGGCGTCGGACTACGACGCATTGCGCGCTTTGGCTGAAGGGCATCGCCCCCCTTTGTCGTTGCAGTACGTGATGAGCGTCGCCGTCAAGGATTTGCTCGAAAAACATGCAGCACGTCAACTGGTTCTTCCTTTGGACAATTGAATAATGGGTAACCTTCGGTTCATAGATTTATTCGCAGGCCTCGGCGGATTTCATCAGGCTCTTGAAAGGCTTGGGCACACATGTGTTTTTGCCTCCGAGCTGGATCCAACGCTTGCGGAGTTGTACGAAAAGAACTTCGGCATTCGCCCCCACGGCGACATTCGCGAGGCCTACAATGCCGTGCCTCCACATGATATTCTGTGTGCGGGTTTCCCGTGCCAACCGTTTTCAAAGGCTGGCGACCAACTCGGTTTCGATTGCCCGCTCTGGGGAGACCTGTTCGACTACGTACTCAACATCCTGAACATCCATCGGCCAGAATACCTCCTCATAGAGAACGTCCCGAACCTTTTGCGGCATGCCGAGGGCAGGACCTGGGATAGGATCAAGGCACGGCTGGAAGAACTGGGATACACCGTCGACAAGCACAAACTGTCGCCTTTCATGTTCGGCGTGCCCCAGGTGCGTGATCGTGCAATAATCGTGGGAGCGCGTCAGGGGCTCGACCATTTTTCGTGGCCGGAGCCAACCCACACGTTGGACCAGGTTTCGATCAGGGGAGTCCTTGAAAAGAACCCACCTGATGCGCGAGCACTTGGACCAAAATTCATACAGTATCTGGAAACGTGGCAGTCACTTCTCGATGCCCTGCCTGCAGACGAAGCGCTCCCTTCCTTTCCCATTTGGGCCATGGAATTTGGCGCGACATATCCGTATCGTGAGCAATCCCCATACTCTTCAGGTTTCGAGAACCTGGCGTCGTTTCGAGGAGCGCTCGGGTGTACCCTTGACAACCTGAGCCCGGATGAAGTCCGAAAAGCACTGCCGTCATATGCGCGCGATCCGGTCGCCAAGTTTCCTGAGTGGAAGCAACGTTTCATTTGGCAGAACCGGGAATTCTACCGGCGGCATCAAGAAACGATCGATGCTTGGCTCCCGAAGATCGAGGATTTTGCGCCCAGCTTTCAAAAACTCGAGTGGAATTGGAAGGGCGGCCCACGCGACCTCTGGCAAACAATCATACAGTTTCGGGCATCAGGAATCCGGGCCAAGCGCCCGACCGCCGCGCCTTCCTTGGTTGCCCTCACCACAAGCCAGGTGCCGGTAGTTCCGTGGGAGCGCAGATACATGACAATGCGGGAGTGCGCTCGACTCCAAAGTATGGGTGACTTGAAGTACCTACCGCAGAGCCAGACGGCAGCATTCAAGGCCCTCGGGAACGCGGTCAACGTCGACGTTATCGCGGCGGTTGCCGGATCATTGGTTCCCGTTCCAGTTTCGCCAGACGAGCAAGTCGCCTCGGAAATTCAGGAAATAGAATCTCCTGAAAAAGCCAAAAACTCATTAGTTTCGGCGGCTTAAGGTATGGGTTTGTAGGAGGCCAGCGAGTTGGCGGTACAGAAGATCGATATTCGTCCCGGCGTTAGTGTCCTCGCCGCGCTGCGACACCTGAACTACAAGCCTTGGTATGCACTTGCGGAGTTCGTGGACAACGCGGTCGAAAGTTACTCGCGAAATCGAGCTTTCCTCCAAGAACAACATGGGGAAGGTTTCAGACTCGTAGTCAGTATCGACGTCGACACCGCAACCCCGCCACGAATTTCCATTCGAGACAATGCGGCGGGCATCTCGTTGTCTGAGTTCGGGCGTGCATTCCGGACAGCTGCTATTCCGCCCGACCGTTCCGGGCTCGCAGAATTCGGAATGGGTATGAAAAGCGCCGCCTGCTGGTTCGCCCCCCAGTGGCATGTTCGGACTTCGGCCCTCGATGACCCCATCACCCGCACGGTCCGCTTCGAAATTGAGAACATCGTCAATGATGAAATCGAGGAACTCGAGATTGCTGAGACCACCGAGGAAGCGGGCAATCATTTCACAGAGATCGTTCTTGAAGACATCTTTAATGTCCCAGTAGGGCGAACTGTCGGCAAACTGAAAGAACATCTCACTGATATTTATCGTGTATTCATTCGCGAGGGCACTCTGGAATTGCGGTTCAATGGGGAAGCCCTGCACCCTAATGAGCCGGCAGTGCTCCAGGCACCCTTCTTTCGAGACAAAGACGGCCCCGAGCGCCTCTGGCGAAAAGAAATCGCGTTTGACTTCGGTGATGGTCTGTCAGTTCACGGCTTCGCTGCGCTTCGTGAAACAGCGAATACCGCGAAGGCCGGTTTTTCGTTGTTCAGACGGGGACGCGTGATCGAAGGCAGCGGCGATGATGGATACCGGCCTTCGTTCATCTTCGGAAGTTCAAACAGCTATCGTTATCAGCGCCTATTCGGCGAGCTTCATCTTCGCGGAATTGACGTCAGCCACACGAAGGACGGTTTTCGGTGGGATGACAATGAGCAACCTTTCCTAGAATTGCTGCGAGATCACCTCGACAGCGAAGAATTGCCGTTGTTAAAGCAGGCAGAAGGATATCGGGTCCGCGTCGCACGGGCACAGCTCTCGAGCACCGCATCGCAAGCTGTCAACAATACCGCGAGGGCGATCCAAGAAAGGCTGCCTTCCGTCCTCCCCGCGATTTCTGATGCACCTCCGGTCGACACACCAGATGAAGAACCGCCGCATCATGGAACACTGGCGCGAAGGCAGTTCGAGATTCGATTCCGTGACAAAGATTGGAGCATCAACATCGAGTTGACGGAGGATCCTGCCGAGAGCCAGTTGCTCGTGGTCAGCGACGCTGCTGCGTCGACCGAACAGCCACGCAACCTCGATATTCGGGTGTCTATGGTGCACCCATTCATGGTCCGATTTGCCCAAACAAACGGTGAGAGCGTTGAAGCTCTCTTGCGGTTTGCAGCGGCACTGGCGCTTGCTGAAGTCCTGGCACGCGACTCTGGTGTACGCCAAGCTGGTACTATCCGAAGAAACGTGAACGATATAATCCGTCACGCCCTTTCCGATGCATAGGTGACCAAATGACCGACGATGCACCAATCATTGTCCAGCCGCTCGATGACGCACCTCAGTTAGGTCGTTGGCAACCCGAAGTCGGCCCTGAGACGCACGCATTTCTAGAGCATGCCGTCCCGGAAAGCAGTCGCGATGACGTGCGAGATGCTGCAGCCTCGATACTCGGGCGGGGGATTTCGCCACACGATCAAGTCGGGCAAGAAACCGGGTTGGTTGTTGGGTATGTCCAAAGCGGCAAGACCATGTCATTCGAAACGGCCGCCACCCTCGCTCGCGACAATGGTTTCCAGATGGTGATTGTCGTGGCGGGAACGTCGAATCCGCTATTGGATCAGTCCACCGGCCGCATCCGGCGCGACCTCCAGCTCGACATCCCTGGCCGAGAACGGAGTTGGATCCATTTTCAGAACCCTGAACTCGACGACTCCACAATCCAAACACTGCGGGACGTTCTAGAAGATTGGCGTGACCATGGGACTCCAGATGAATACCGCCTTACTGTTCTGATCACGGTACTCAAGCACCACCGAAGACTAGGCAACCTTACCGCACTCCTTGCGGCGGTGGACATGAATGGCGTCCCCGTGCTGATCATCGATGATGAAGCCGACCAAGCCAGCCTAAATACTGAGGCCGCACAAGGCGAGGAAAGCACTACCTACCAACGCCTGATGGCCCTGCGTGATGTCCTACCATTGCACAGTTACCTGCAATACACGGCCACGCCGCAGGCTCCGCTTCTCGTCAGCATAGTCGACGCCTTCTCCCCGAACTTCGTCGAGATCCTGACACCAGGCGGACCTTACGTCGGTGGGCGCGACTTCTTCGCCGCCAACCGAAACCTCGCGCGTACAATCCCGCCCGGCGATGTACCCACGAACTCGAACCCGCTCCCTGAACCTCCTGCCTCGCTCCTGGCAGCGATTAGAGTTTTCATGGTGGGCGTCGCAGTTGGGCTGATGCAGGGTGGCAATCGGGGAAACCGTTCGATGCTTGTGCACCCGTCTCACCTTACAGCCCAGCACCAAGAATACTACAATTGGGTTCGTGACATTTTCGATGAATGGAAGCGTATTCTGAGCCTGCCCGAAACCGACCCGGACAGACAGGAACTCATTGAAGAGTTGCGCCTGGCCTATGAGGACCTCGCGCAAACAGCCGAAACCGGACTTCCTCCATTTGCGGAGTTGGCGCCAACGTTCCGATTCGCCTTCCGTCGAACCAGGTTGCTCGAGGTCAACGCCCGGGCTGGGCGCACCCCAGAAGTGGATTGGGGGAGCGCCTATGGCTGGATCCTTGTAGGAGGTCAGGCGATGGACCGAGGCTTCACGGTTGAAGGTCTCACCGTGACGTACATGCCCCGCGGCATTGGAGTCGGGAATGCGGACACCGTGCAGCAAAGGGCCCGTTTTTTTGGTTACAAGCGCGCATATCTCGGCCTATGTCGCGTCTATCTGGAGCAGGGCACCCAAAGGGCCTTCGAGCGGTACGTTGAACACGAAGAAGATATTCGACGGCAGTTGGAGGAAATCCGCGACAATGGACGGTCTCTCAATGATTGGAAACGCGCATTTGTGCTAGACAACGCACTTCGACCCTGTCGCCAAAACGTCTTGGAGTTTGACTACATCCGCGGGCGTTTCTCTGATGATTGGGTCGCCCCGCGGGTTGTCCTGGGAAGCGATGCGGTGCTTAATGCAAATCGCGAGACGGTGACTAGCTTTCTGGCTGCTACGCATTTCGAGGATGACCAAGGCCATCCGGACCGGACTGATACTCAGCGGCATCAGGTGGCCACGGACCTTTCGCTGCGCAATGTCATGGAACACCTTTTGATTCCGATGCGCATCACAAGTTCCCGCGACTCTCAGCAATTCACCGGGCTTCTGCTTCAACTCAGCCGCGCCTTGGAAAGCAACCCAGATGAGCGCTGCGCGGTTTATCGGATGAGCCCAGGGACCGGGCGCGAACGTGGCGTCGACGCAAGCGGCGAAGTAACCAACCTTTTCCAAGGCCAGGCGCCGGTGAACCCACCGGCGCGACGCGGCGAGGTCTACCCTGGCGACCGAGCCATACGCCAAGACGGTCAGGTGAGTGTTCAAATCCACACGCTCGCACTGACGCGAGACGGTGGTGTGGTTTCCGAGGACGTGCAGGTGCTGGCCGTTTGGGTTCCGTCCCGGTTGGCAGTTGGTTGGATCAATCAGGATCAGCCGGTACAGGTCGTATGACCGGCTCGATACTGTTTGAGGCATTCCATGGGATCGCCGCCCCGGACGGAAACGGCAACGGCACACCACGTTATGCGGTGAGGTGCGTGACGGGTCGCGAAGGCTATTTCGTCGGCAAGGATTCCGACGGAAAGGCCTGTTTTCTCATCGAGACCTCCAATGAGAATGGGCGAAAACCCCCGCCGATCCGACTTGAAAACCTGGACGCGCAGTTCGAGTTCGTTTGCCAGGTAGCCGATGCTGACCAGTCTTCAAGGGTAGGAGTGTTCACGGTTGTCCGCTGCCGCGCCGCTGAGCCGGAGACGATACGCTACTTTCTTTCAGTCTGTCACATCATCGTCGAACATCTCGGCGACCGTCCTTCGCGCAGCGCGCTCGCCGCAGCTGTGCGAAGGATGGCGTCAATATTCGAAAGCATCAGCAGGCCTCCGATCCGCTCCCTCAACGGTCTGTTCGGAGAGTTGTTCGTGATATCGCGATGCCGCTCCCCTGCGCGTGCAGTTGCGGCATGGCGGCTAGAGGATACATCCCGTTTCGACTTCGCATCGGGGGACATTCGAATGGACGTGAAGACATGCGCGGGCCGAGTTCGGAAACACTCCTTCTCCTTCGATCAATGCAATCCACCTCCACATACTGAGGCAGTGGTTGGGTCGCTCATGGTCGAGCGAATTCCAGGCGGGACATCGATCGACGATCTGTTGGAGCAAATCGAAACTAGGGTCTCAGCGGACCCCGACCTCGTACTTAAACTGCATGGCATAGTGGCCTCGACCCTAGGGGCGGAGATCGCGACTTCGGTACGCGTCAAGTTCGACCACCACCTCGCTGAAAGCTCCCTTCAGTTTTTTGATCTTCGCGAGATACCTGCTTTGCGGACTACAATCCCGCCGCGTGTGTCCGATGTGCATTTCTCGGTCGATCTTTCGGGCCTCACTCCTCTTCGCATTGAACAGTTGGTCGATCGCGATCCTCTGTTCTGGGATCTGTTGCCTGCCGAGTAAGATCGAACAAGTTCGATGCCAGGCCCATCAGATGCGGATGGAACTGGGGTCGGAACGCCGCTGAAATGGGCTTTAAAATTACTTCTTTTCAATGCCTTAAGACCTGATCACCAAATCGGCGCAGTCATCAGGTCTGGAGAATATCGCCCCGGAGAGACCGCTTTCGGCACACCTGTCGCCCGAGCCGTGTTCAGCCCTTCCCGCCCAACCCTCGAAAACAACGAGAATTTCCGGGAGCAAACAGGCGCGGAGAAACATTTCCCGAGGGCAAGTGGCGGAGGGGATGGGTCTGAAAGACAACCTTCTCTGCCCATCAAGTTGTCGATAAAAAAGTTTCAGGCGGCACGACCCATCAAACCCTTCGGCGCGTGCTGCGACGGCGATCAGCAGTGTGGCTGCCCTTTCAAAACCTCAAGCCCCCTGCACGGACCTCCCTGCCGCATAAAAAGCCATGGCGGCCAGCAACCCTGCCGCGCAGGTTAGGCCCGCGCAGAAGCCGATCCACACTCCGAGCGCTCCGAGCCCGGCTGCGCTGGCCAACGTGGCTCCCCCGCCGAGGCCCACGAGCCAGTAGCAGACGGTGCTCAGGATCATTGGGAGCGCGGTCCACCTCATCCCTCGAAGGGCATAGACAAAGGTGATCTGCCATGCATCGAAGAGGAAGAGCGGGACGGTGAATCTTAGAAGCTCGACCATCAGTGCTCGCGCATCCAATGAGCTTTGGGAGATTGAGAAGACGTCGACCACAGCCTCGGCGAACAGGCCCACCGTGAGGGCCAGAGCAGCGGCGGCACCTCCGGATACGCCGGCGCCAAGGCGGAGCAAGCGGTGGGCACTTCTGGTACCGGCCGTTCGGGTAGCTGCAATGCGCGCCGCCAAAACCTCACCAATTGCCCCGCTCATCGCATAGTTGATTTCCATCACAGCAAACACCAACGTGCCGGCCGCAAGCCAATGGGTAGATTGTAGTCCGAGCAGGTAGAGCACTACGATAAAGAGAACGCTCTCCAAGCCCTGCTGCGCGCCTGCAGCCCAACCCACGTGGATGATCTCGGAGATGGCCCTTGTTATTGCGCGAACCCGTAAATGCTGGAAGTCCACGACGCCAGCGCGCAGCACGTGGACAAGAAGTAGCGCCGCCGCGACTGAGTAGACGATGGTTGTCGCCAAGGCTGCTCCAACGAGACCAAGACCAGGCCACGCGCCGCCTCCGTGGACTAAGATGATGCTGCCGACGAGATTGCCGAGCACAATGCCGATAGACAGCCATGTAATTGCTCCCGTGCGATCTACGGCGTTCAGGACGTTCTTCAGCGCGGCGAAGACAAGTGCCGGAGCGATCGCCCAGGCAAGGACGCTGGCGTAGTTGTCGAAGGCCGCCACAAGCTCGGGCGCGTATCCGCTCGCGGCGAGCAGATCTCCAAAATACCGCCCCACTAGGACAGCGACCAATACAAAGGGAACAGCCACAACCATCGAAGCTGCGACCACTGAGCCACAATTATCCGGCGTCGGGTGTTCGGCCATAAGCACCATGCCTATCGACAGGACAGCAAAGCCCACCACCATGATTGAGAGTAGGATTGTCTTACCTAGGCCAACAGCTGCGAGTTCGGTAGCGCCGAGCGCTCCGACCACTGCGAGATCGGTTAGGCCGACAAGGATCTCGGTGAGATAAAACGCTCCGATAGGAAGAGCACTGCGGATAAGCGAGCGAGCGGTAGTGGGTGCGTAGGATTTTTGATCTTGCCTGGGCATAAGGTCACCGTAGAACTAACACGGCCACCCGAAGAGCTGATGACCAATGTCCGCTAAAGATGTTCCTGCGGGGCAGCTTACCGACCGTAAGTATACCGCAAAAATTCCTGTGTACAACTGGATATTGAAGCGAAAAAACCTAAGGAAACTTAAATTCTACAGGTCGCTCGCGTGGACCAGTTGCTGCTTCGCGTCAAATACCCTAGCGACATCTGATATTACCCTCAACCATTGCGGAGCTTTGGCGATCTGAGTGCTCGATCTTATGCAGGTACTGATCCAGCCCCCGTTTCACCGGACACCTAAGCGGTTTCGGTTTTGGCCCTGATGAACTCGCGGGGCGATTTCCATTTCAGGCCGCTGTGTGGGTGGT
>PDWI01005569.1_pt1 | contig 26928 bp, 16 predicted proteins | sample 1430891 | NCBI WGS metagenome assembly PDWI01 (sample SAMN01162508, study PRJNA174530) | Oral metagenome, whole genome shotgun sequencing project. | biome: Marine environment; feature: Marine mammal; material: Swab sample of the gingival sulcus; isolation source: swab sample of gingival sulcus... | reverse complement strand
ACTGATACAAAAGCATATCCCAAAAATGGACTTGAATCTTTCTGTAGAGATTTAGCAAAAAATATACAATATCCCGGATTTGCCGAGTTATTGGGAATTAATAAAAGAATAACAATAGAATTTGTAGTTGACGAAAATGGAAAGTTGACTGATTTTGAACCTTTAAATAACAGAAGTTTAAACTTTGAAAAAAAGGTTATTAAAAAATTAGAGAAAATGCCGAAATGGATACCAGCAACTCTAAACGGAAAAAATGTAAAGACAGGATTTAGAATACCAATAACATTTAAACATTAATAAACTGTACCTAATAATGGCTATAAGTAATAGCTTATTCTCGCCTACTTCCTCATAGCCAAGCCCACTGTATGTAAAACAGACCATTCGGCAAGAATGTCGTAAAAATGTCGCAAACAAACCGTTATCAAAATGATAGCTTCATGCTTATTTTTGTCGAAAATTAATATCAAAATTAATCATGAATAACATTGGAGAAAAAATAAGAGAAGTACGAAAAAAGAAAGGCTTATCTCAAGAAGAATTAGCAGCATCTGCAAAAGTGAACCTAAGAACTATTCAACGTATCGAGAATAACGAAAATGAACCTCGTGGGAAAACACTAAACTTGATTTGTAATATTCTAGATGTTAACACAGAAGATATTTTAGATTACGGAAAACATGAGGATAAGAATTATTTAATCATCTTTCACCTTTCCGTGATTACATTTGTAGCAATTCCTATAGGAAACATCATTATTCCACTAATTTTATGGTTGAACAAAAAAGATAAGATAATAGGCTTAAAAGAAGCCGGAGTAAACCTTTTAAATTTTCAAATAATTTGGTCTGTTTTCAGTTTTTTATCGATTTTTACTTTTGCGTTATTTAAAATAATGCATATCGGAACTTATAAAATTCTATTTTATGTATTCATCTTTCTTTATACCTTAAATATAGTGTTACCGATATTATTTGCGGTTAAAACGAATAAGGGGAAAACAAAAACTCAGTATCCGAATATTATTAAGTTGATAAATTAATATCCTTTTATCAGTTTGACTTAGTTGTTAATTCGTTATTCTTAATCGTCCCACACCATCGTAATAAGTACGGTATTGTTTAAGGAACTTGTTTGTGCCCGGAAAGCTTTTGTCGTTTTCCGATTGACCAATACCTTCCAGTAGGAGGTAGGGCGTATCGCAACAAGTACACCTATAATATAGGTCATCATCGGTAGGCTTTAATCGGCAAGATACTTTTCGTTCGAAGGGGCAGAGTCTGTCGAAAGCCAGAAACTCATCTTGCGTATGTCTATATACCACAATGCCGGCATGTCCGCCTATCACCGTGGCAGAGTTACCGACAACTCTCAAGTCCCTATATATAGGGTCATTAATGTTGATGTAGAAATCTACAGGCACATCGTCAATTTCGCTTTCTTGTTTGTCGCAACCCAATAAAAGGGTAAAAAAGACGAAGAAAAATATTATCTTTGATAAAAATCTAATACACATGCATACAAAAGTACGAAATAATATCTTTTTTATTGTGTTGGCTTTGGCTTTAGTTGTTGTTTCGCCACCTATCAAAGCTCAACGGAATTATTCTATTGATCAAGAACAAAAGAAAAGGAAAGTAAAGAAACCCTTCTTTATTAAGCGTTGGTTTATGAACAGTGAAGAGAGGGCTGTAAAGAGGCAAGTTCGTAAGGAGAAGAAAAAAGAAGATAAAATAAGGGCGAATCAACAAAAAGATGCTCGGAGAAATCAAAAGCGACTAAACAGCAACAAACAAGCAGGGCGGAATAAGACCGTTTATAAACGGATGAAACGTTACGAAAAGGAGTCGAAACGCATCAGAAAAAATAAACCGAAGAAAAACTTTTTTCAACGCTTGTTTTCTAAAAAACATTGAAAAAAATGAATGTCTTTTTTTAAGATTTTATTTGTTTGAAAATGAGTGTTTTGTATATTCTTTATTGAAGTTTTCAATAAGGTTTGTAGAAAAACCGTGTATTTTGATATAAAAATTGTTTGGTAAAGTCATTAATCTTTAGTTATCTTTACCGTTTGTTAATAAATGTTAAGAGTATATTAATATTATTTTTCATAAATACTTGAATATGATACGGAGACTACTATTATTATTCTTTACTGTTTTGGCAGTAAATGGGCTTTTTGCCCAATCAGGAACAATTAAAGGAAAGGTTTTCGATGGCGATAACGGGGAACCCCTGCCATTTGCGAACGTTTCTGTGGTAAAAGATGGTAAGATTATTACCGGTGGAATGACAGATTTTGATGGTAAATATACCATTAAGCCTGTCCCTGTTGGTAAATTTTCTGTTAAGGCATCTTCTATGGGTTATAAGACGGTTGTTTTTAACAACTTGCAAGTAAATAACGCTAAGATTACCTTTCAAGACTTTACACTGTCATCATCGGTAAGTAAGTTAGAAGAGGTTGTTGTTAAGGAGTACAAGGTACCTTTAATTAGTAAAGACCAGAGTGAGTCCGGAGGTACGGTTACTCAGGAGGATATAGATAAGATGCCGGGTCGTTCGGCTACTGCTGTTGCGAGCACAGTGGGTGGTGTAAGTGACGATGGTTCCGGTAATTTAAGTATTCGTGGTGCACGTTCGGAGGGTACTGTCTATTATATAGATGGTGTAAAGGTGATGAGTAACACCCTTCCTAAGAGTGCTATCGAGCAGGTGAACGTTATTACCGGTGGACTTTCAGCTAAGTATGGAGATGCTACCGGAGGTATTGTTAACGTAACAACAAGAGGTGCTGCTAAGGAAATGCATGGAGGTGTTGAGTTAGCAACTTCTCAGTATTTAGACCCTTACGGTAGTTCATTATTAGGTCTTACTTTAACAGGTCCTCTTTATTCAAAAAAGATGGTAGATCCTTACGATTCTACTAAAATTAAGAAAAAACCAATTGTTGGTTTTTTCTTAACAGGAAGTGCTTCTTATAAAAAAGATGCTTCTCCTGATATTAACGGAGTTTGGATGTCGAAAGATGGTGTTACAGAGGCTATCTTAGAAAATCCTTATTTTGTTGATTATTCAGCAGGAACAGCGGCCTTGACTTATGGAACAGATTATTTCCGTAGCGATAAGTTTGAGCACCACGATGCTAAACCTAATAACTCGTCTTTTAGTACAAGTGTAAATGGTAAGTTGAATATTAATTTAACAGATAACTTATTCCTTTCTGTTGGAGGTAGATATGCTTTTTATGACAGAGCTTCTTTTTCATTAGCTAATTCCTTATTTAACTCTGAGAATAACGGACATTACAGAAGTAATTCTTGGCAGGTTAGTACACGTTTGACACATAAGTTGGCAAATAAGACAGAAGAGGAGGAAAAGAAATCGGCTTCTGTTCTTAAGAACGTTTATTATGAGTTGATTGGTAGTTACGAGAAAGGATTTGATAAAACTTACGATAAAGATTTTCAAGATGAAATCTTTAAGTATGGTCATGTAGGTACTTTTGTGACTCATAAAATAGCTTCTTACGAAGGTCCTAAAATGATGGATGAATATCCTAATCCTATGTACGAAATGAATGGTTTTGAGGATACTGCTGTTGTTTTCACGCCAAGTCAGTACAATCCCGATTTAGCGGCTTATACAAGTCATTACTATACCTTATATGAGAAAGGTTCTATTTATTATAGAAACAAAAATATCATAGAAACTCAGGGTGGTGTTTTAAATGGACAGACCCCTCGTAGTGTATATGGAATGTTTACTTCTCCGGGAACACCTTTTGGGGCTTATAATTATTCTGATAGATCTCAGTTTATTGTTTCTGGTAATGGTTCTGCCGACCTTGGCGACCATGAGTTCCAAATTGGTTTTGAGTATGAGCAAAGAGATCAGCGTGCATATTCTTCTAGTACTATTGGGTTATGGTATTTGGCGAATCAGCTAGCAAACACTCATATTATGGAGTTAGACTTAAATAATCCACACCGTCACTATATGGAGGAAGAGGATGGTATTATTATTTATACCGATACTATTAGTTATGACCGTTTATACTCTCAATCATCTCAGAAAATGTTTGACTATAAGTTTAGAGAATATTTAGCAGCTAAGGGAGCTATGATAGATGGTGAAAAAGTGACCGTAAATGGAACACAATGGTTAGATATAGACTCTTACGATCCATCAGACTTATCTATCGACTATTTTGCTCCGGATGAGTTGATTAACGAAGGTAAACCATATGTTTCTTATTTTGGTTACGATGCTTATGGAGAGAAGCTAACATCGAATCCTACTTTAGAAGATTTCTTTACAGAAACTAACGACTTAGGCTTTAAAACAAGACCAATTAGTGCGTTTAAACCTAATTACTTAGCATTTTATATTCAAGATAAGTTTGCTTTCGACGACCTTATCTTTAGAGTTGGTTTAAGAGCTGACAGATACGATGCGAATCAGAAAGTATTAAAAGATGCTTATTCACTTCATAATACATTTACAGTTTCCGATATTCGTTCTTTAAATCCTTCTTTAATAGAGAGTTTACCGGAAAATATTGGAGACGATTATGTGGTATATGCTAATAATATTAACTATAAAGATGCAACGTCTATTTTAGGTTATAGAACAGGAAACAACCCTGCGGATATTAAATGGTACAATGCACAAGGTACACAAGTTGATGACCCTGAAGCGGAAATAGCATCTGCTAATGGTATTGCCCCATTGTTACAAAACCCAACTTCTGTTGGAGCAACAGGCGATATTATTGATAGACCAGAGTTGTCGGCTAAGTCTTTTACAGATTATGTTCCTCAGTGGAATTTGATGCCTCGTATTGCATTCTCTTTCCCTATTTCTGATGTGGCATTATTCTCGGCTCACTACGATGTGATGACCAAAAGACCTTACGGTGTTAACAGAATGAATCCTATTCAGTATTTACACTTATTGTCTTACGCATCTAATCCTATTAATAACCCTAACTTGATGCCTGAGAAGACTATCGAGTACGAATTAGGTTTCCAGCAAAAGGTTTCTAACACATCATCTTTAAAAATCGTAGCGTTTTATAGAGAGATGAGAGACCAAGCACAGGTTCAGAATATAACAGGGGCTTATCCTGTAAGTTACATTACTTACCAAAATATTGACTTTGGTACCGTTAAGGGACTTACGCTTTTGTATGATTTGAGAAGAACAGGTAATGTTAGAGCAAATATTAACTATACTTTACAATTTGCTAATGGTACCGGTTCTAATGCAGCAACAGCACTTAGCCTTATTAAGCAGGGAGAGCCTAACATTAGACAAACTTTACCTTTGAACTTTGACAAGAGACATTCTTTTAAGTTTACTTTAGACTATGCATATGCTAGTGGTAAAGCTTATAATGGTCCTGTTTTATTCGGTAAGGACATCTTACAAAACACAGGAGTTACTTTTGTATCTAATTTTACAACTGGTAGTCCTTATAGTAAAAGAGACCCAAGAACCAATTATTTATTAGGTTCTGTAAACGGTAGTAGAATGCCTTCTACTTTTAGAACAGATATGAAGATTTACAGACATTTCCAATTAACACAGCCTGAAAAGGGTAAAACACCTATAGGCTTGCAGGTTTATTTAGATGTCTTTAACTTATTTAATACATTCAATGTTCGAAGTGTATTTGGAACAACTGGTAATGCTCATGATGATGCTTACTTAACTACAGCTAAGAATCAAGCAGCTATTAATAGCCAGGTAGATCCTGATGCATATAGATACTACTATCAGATGAATCTTTCTATGTATGGTATGTATATGGCACCAAGAACAATTCGATTAGGTTTAATGCTTAATTTCTAAAATAAAAAAAAGTGAAGAATATGAAAAATATATTTAGGTTTTTAGTTTTTGCCTTACTTATTCAGAGTTTGAGCTTAAGTGCCTACCACGATAAGGCTTGGAATAAGGCGAAAAAAAAGAATAATAGATCTATTAACGCTTCCGGTTGTAGTCGTCCAAAATCTTCTACTTCTATAGAGTTTAATAATGTAAGAGCTCTTATTCAAACCGGTGGTGATATGTGGTGGGATCTTATTGGTGAAGCTAGATACGAAGTACCAAAGGGTTCTGGAAAAACGGCTTTGTTTGCCGGTGCTATTTGGATTGGAGGAACCGATGTTAACGATCAGTTGAGAATTTCTGCCGTTAAATTTAGATCGGGTGGAGTAGATTTTTGGACAGGTCCTTTGATTGTAGATGGTCCTGATATTGCTACTGTAACAGAAGATGTTTGTTCTCAGTACGATAAACATTTCCCAATGGAAAGAAAAGATGTTGCTGAGTTTAGAACCTATATCAATGCGGTTATAAATGGTGATAGAGAGATTTTGGAAAATCAGTTTGAAGGGTATCAGATTCCTGATGCTATTTTGAATTGGCCTGCACACGGAGATGCTTCCAGAGGATACGATTATTATTTGGCTCCTTTTTACGATGCCGATGGTAGTGGTCATTATAACCCTGAGTCTGGAGGAGATTATCCTTTCTTCGATTTTGCTGAAGGTGGTAAAAATGTAGAATGTGGTACTTCTCGTGCGGAGAGAAAGCCTCGTCTATTTGGTGACTACACAATGTGGTGGGTATATAACGATAAAGGTAATATTCATACAGAAACCAACGGAGATGCTATTGGAATGGAGATTAGAGCTCAGTATTTTGCTTTCTCAACTGCTGACGAACTAAACAATATGACTTTTGGTAACTATGCTTTAATTAACCGTTCAACTTATACTTTATACAATACTTACTTTGGGGTTTGGACAGATGCCGATTTAGGATATGCTTTCGACGACTTTGTAGGTTGTGATGTGAAAAGAGGTTTAGGTTATCTTTACAATGGTAAAGAGCTTGATGGAACCGGTAATGGTAAAGAGTATGGAGAAGATCCTCCTGCTATTGGGGTTGACTTCTTCGAAGGACCTTATATGGATCCTTATGTGGATGCTAATGGGGATACAATAGATAGACCTTCTCCTTATATGAAAGATGCAAATGGAGAAGAAACTAGTGTGTTAGATTTAAGTATTTCTATGGATACTTCTTACAATGGTATGTACAATGGTGGTATCAATGGTTTGAACTTTGGAGATAACATTGGTGGTAACGAGCGATGGGGAATGAGACGTTTCATTTACTTTAATAATGATGCAAGTAGTCAGGGAGACCCTGTTTTGGCTCAGCAGTATTATAATTATCTTGATGGACTTTGGAAAGACGGAAGACCTTTATCTTTTGGAGGAACCGGTTATATTTCTGAGGGAGGAACTCCAACAGACTTTATGTTCCCTGGAGAAACAGACCCTGTTAATTGGGGTACTAAAGGTATAGACCCTAATTATACAAAAGATGGAGGATGGACTGAGGAAAATGAAGGTAATGAGCCTTACGATAGACGTTTTGTACAGTCTGCCGGTCCTTTTACTTTACACCCTGGTGCTGTAAACGATATTACTGTAGGTATGGTTTGGGCTAGAGCTTCCGGTGGAGGTCCTTTCGCTTCTGTAAGAAAAGTTCAAGAGGCTGATGATAAAGCTCAGAAGTTGTTTGAAAACTGTTTCGTTATGATTGATGGTCCTGATGCTCCGGATTTAAAAATTACAGAGTTGGATAAAGAGTTAGTTTTTCAGATTTATAACGTGAAATCAGTTTCTAATAACTATACTGACTTCCCTGAAGATTATGCGGCGAAAGATCCTTTTATTATTTGTCCTATAGATACAGATGGAACTTCTATTGATTGTGATAGATTTTATAAGTTCGAAGGATATCAAGTGTTCCAGCTTAAAGATAAGTCTGTTACAACTGCCGACTTAGATAATCCTGAATTTTCTAGATTGGTGTTCCAGTGTGATATTAAAAATGATGTATCTACGATTGTGAACTATGTTACAGAACCTATTACCGGTAAGCCAATGCCAAAACAAATGGTCGTTGGTAACAACAAAGGACTTCAGCATTCATTTAAGATTACGCAAGATGCCTTTGCTACTGCCGAAAAAGGTTTAGTAAATCATAAGAAATATTACTTTATGGCTGTGGCTTATGCTTTCAACCAGTTTAAAGTGTACGATCCCGAAGATCCTAAGGCTCTAGATGGTCAGAAGACACCTTACCTAAGAGGTAGAAAGGGTTCTAATGGTAGTATTAAAACTTATGAGGTAATCCCTCATCTTCGAGCTCAAGAAAATGGAGGGACTATTCTAAATTCCAGTTATGGTGAAATGTTAGATGTTACCATGGTAGAAGGAATGGGTACAGGACAAAATTTTCTTGATTTAAAGCAAGAGACCATAGATAAGATTATGTCAGGTGCTCCTTGGAGAGTCTATGAAAGAGAGTATAAGGGAGGATATGCTCCTATACAAGTATCTATTGTTGACCCTCTTAATGTTGTAAATGAGGATTATGTTTTAAGATTCGATTCTGTTCAGATTTCTACTAATAGCAATATGAGGTTGAGTGGTATTATAGATAATGCAAATTGGTATATGTATCCGGAAAAGAATGGAAATAAAACATTAGATACAACTATTTATATTGCATACAACGATTCTATGGCAACTAAATACGATACTGTTTTATCTATACCAATGGCTTACGTTATACCGAATGTTGTTTCTAAGGGTGATACGGGGCAAATTGTTCAGGTAAACGGAGATGATTTTAAATTTATCGACTGTACTTTAAGTGATCTTAGATTATTACCGAAGGATTCTTACTATTCAAGTGTTTCTGTGCTTGATGATAACGATGTTTTATTTCCTGAATTAGGTATCTCGGTAAGAATAAAACAAGTAGGATTACCGGGACCTGGACCTGGATGTTCTGGATATGATAAGCTTCCAGAAAACCGGTTTAATGGTTTTGTAGGTTCTTCTGTAGAATTTGAGGATGCTTCTTTAAATTGGTTAACGGCACTTGGGGATTCTGAAACAGAGGATATATTTAACTGGATAGCCACTGGAAATGTTAGTAGTGGATTTTATAAATCTAAGTCATATGGGTGTAGTCCTAAGGATAGATACTTAGATTTTGATAATGACTGGGATAATATCGTTAATGGTCTCTTTGGGGTGTATAGAAGTTTGCGTTATGACGAGATTGACGGAGGAAATGTTCTTCAATATCAAGTAGCTTATAAAGATCTTTTTAATAAGACACAAGGTAAGAAATTTGATATCTACAGAAGAACGCCCAGTATTGATATTGTTATTACAAAAGATACTAACTTATGGACGCGTTGTCCGGTAGTTGAGATGTGCGAGTACGATACCGTAGCTAAGATGAAAGATGGTAATTTAGTAGCAGAGGACTTTAAGTACAATACGCCTTCTCAGTTTTCTGAAGGAGGAGCTATTAAGTTTCATTTAAGAAAGGCTCCTTCCGTTTATAGAAATGGAAAGCCTATGAACCCTGCCGATGCTGAGGTTATTTCTATGTGGGGTAGATCTTATTCTACAGACTCTAGTATGGGATGGTTCCCGGGGTACGTTATCGATGTGGAAACCGGAGCTAGATTGAATGTATTTTTTGGTGAAGACTCTAGATGGCCTAATTATAATGGAGCAGATATGTTATGGAATCCTCATTATGATTGGAGTACAGACTATACTGCTACGGGAGCTTTTGTGCTTGGAGGTAAACATAATATTTATATTTCCGGTCAAACTTTTCAAGATACAACTGGTAATTTGGATTATACAGATTCTAAGCTTGTTAAAATTTCTACAGCTTATGACGCCAATACTAGAAACTTTGCCTTGCTAAAGAGTGCTGATGATGAAAATGTAGATCCGGTTATTAGAAATGATGGTTTGAACGCACTTTACAATAATGTTGTTTACGTTGGTCGTCCTTTGCTTAATCGCTATCATAAAGATTATGACGCAGAGGCTAATCCTTACGGATTTATAAAGTCTGATGTTACAATTAAGATAAGAATGGCGAATCCTTTTAGAGGCGGAGGTTCTGATAATGAATCTAACCTCTTGAAACCTGATAGTTTAATGCTTAACGGAAACAATCCAATGTTTAAGTTTTCTACAAAAGGTAAGGGAATGTTAGTACAGCGTCAAGGAGTTGCAGAATCTGCATTAGACAATATTAATATTGTTCCTAATCCTTATTACGCTTATGATTCTTACGAGCTTAAGCAAACACAAAAACTTGTTAAAGTAACAAACTTACCAGAAAACTGTACCGTTTCTATTTACAATATAGGTGGCGGTTTAGTTAGAAAGTTTGAAAAATCAAGTCCATTGTCTTACTTAGATTGGGATTTGAAAAACGAGTATGGAATAGAGATTGCGAGTGGAGTTTATATTATTCATGTAAATGTTCCCGGAGTAGGAGAAAAAGTTCTTAAGTGGTTTGGTGCATTAAGACCAATTGATTTAAATAATATTTAAAAAAGTCGAAAAAAATGAGATACTATAAATTATTAATATTATTAGTTTTGACCGCTCAATTTAGCTTTGCCGGTAATGAGCAAAGACTCGGTCAAGCAGGAGCAACAACGACCTTAATGAACCCTTGGGGGCTTAGTAGTGGATTGGCTGGTTCTAACACCGCATCTGTGGTTGGATTAGAGGCAATGTATCAGAATATTGCCGGAGCTGTTTTCGCTAAAAAAACAGAATTAGGATTTTCTCATTCACGTTATTTAGTAGGTTCCGATATAGGTTTGAATAACTTTGGATTGGTTCAGAAAATAGGAGAAACGAATGCTTTGGTAATTGGTTTTAGATCTTATTCTTTTGGGGATATTGACAGAACAACTGTCGATAACCCGGAAGGAGGAATCGGTACCTTTAATATTAACAATACTGTTATTAATGCAGGTTTTTCAAAAGCATTTTCTAACAGTATTTATGGAGGTTTCAACTTGAACGTTATTTCTATAGGTGTTTCCGACTTAACATCTTCGGGTGTTACTATCGATGCCGGTATTATTTACAAGACCGGATTAGGTAAAAATAAGTTAGGAAGAAAGAACAGAGATAATTTCAAATTTGGAATTACACTTAAAAATGTAGGTCCAACCATGATTTTTAGAGGTGACGGATTCTCATTCAAAGGACAGTCTCCAGAGGGAGTACCTATGACTTTAGAGCATCGTTCTCAAGATTTCGAAATGCCTACACAGTTAATTATGGGTATTGCTTATGATTTCTTAATCGCTCCTAAAGCAGATACGGTAAGTAACAAGATAATTGCAGATCATGTATTATCATTCTCCGGAGCTTATGTATCGAACTCTTTTTCTAGAGATCAGTTTAGATTTGGATTACAATATGCTTTCAAGAACTTATTTCAGTTGAGAGGAGGATATTTGTATGAGAAAGAGATTTACGATGAGGACAAAAGAGCAATTGTTTATACAGGACCTATGTGTGGTGCTACTGTTCAGATTCCTTTGAATAAAGAGGAGGGAACTTATATAGGTTTAGATTATTCTTACAGAGCAACTGCTAATTTTGATGGAATACATACCATAGGTGCAAGAGTTATTTTGTAAAAAATACTTATATTTGCAATACGAATTGAAGGAGTCCCGATTTCGGTCGGGATTCTTTTTTATTAAATAAATCCTAATTTTATGAGTAAAGTTAATTATGTAACCAAAGAGGGGCTGGAAAAGTTAAAAGAGGAATATGCTCACTTGGTTAGCGTGGAAAGACCGGCGGCTTCTCAACAGATTGCTGAGGCGAGAGATAAAGGCGATTTATCGGAAAATGCGGAGTACGATGCAGCTAAAGAGGCACAAGGTTTATTAGAAATGAGAATTTCTCAGTTGGAAGATACTATTCGAAACTCCCGCTTGATAGATGAGTCTAAATTAGATACGGAAACCGTTCAGATAATGAATAAGGTCGTTATTAAGAACAAAGCTAATAATGCTAAGATGGAATATACTCTTGTTTCTGAAACAGAGGCAGATTTGAAGCAGAAAAAGCTTTCTATTAATACGCCTATAGCAAAGGCTTTATTAGGACATAAGGTAGGAGATATTGTTGAAGTAGATGCTCCTGCAGGAAAAATTAAGTTTGAGGTTATTAAAATTTCGTTTTAAACTATGGACTCTATCTTTACTAAAATAATAAACCGAGAAATACCGGCTTATATCATTGATGAAAATGATGATTTTATAGCCTTTTTAGATGTTTTTCCTTTGGCTAAAGGGCATACTTTGGTTATTCCGAAAAAACAGGTAGATTATATCTTCGACATCGAAGATGATATGTTAGCGAAACTTCATCTATTTTCTAAAAAGATAGCTAAAGCGGTTGAGAAAGCAATAGATTGTAAGCGAATAGGAACAGCCGTAATCGGTTTGGAAGTGCCTCACGCACATATTCACCTAGTTCCTATCAATAATGTTGGAGATATTGATTTTTCAAGACCTAAACTTAAATTGTCTGAAGAGGAGTTTAAATCCATTCAGGCTGATATTAAGGCTCACTTGGTTTAAAGTCGTTCATTTACTGAACAATTCTATTTTTGTTATTGTTTAGGAAATTTTTCCAAGAGTTACTTTTCCCCGAAAGGGGATTTTTACTTTGGTAGTAATGACAAAGTGCAGCAGCAAGCCCATCGGTTGCATCTAAATCTTTAGGAATGTCGTCGAACTGTAAGATCTTTTGAAGCATTTTAGCAACTTGCTCCTTTTCTGCTTTTCCATTTCCTGTAATACTTTGCTTTATTTTTAGAGGAGCATATTCCGAAATGCTAATTTCTCTTTGTAAACAGGCTGCAATAGCGGCTCCCTGAGCTCTACCTAATTTATGCATGGATTGTGGATTCTTTCCTAAAAAAGGGGACTCAATAGCTAGTTCATCCGGTTTGTACTCATCTATAAGGTAAATGGTTCTTTCAAAAATCATTTTAAGTTTAAGATAAGGGTCTGTAACCTTTTTAAGATTGACAGTTCCCATCACAATAATATTGGGTTGGTTATTAACAATTCCAATAATTCCATAACCCATAATTTGAGTACCGGGGTCGATGCCTAGTATAATTTTATCGAACTGCTTCATTATAACCTATTGAAGAGCAAAGATAGTAAAAAAAACAGAGGAAAATCTTATCTGGAGTTCATGTTAACAGGGCAAACGTACCATTTTTTCATCAATTTATAAAAACAAAAAGACTATCCCATAAGGGGACAGTCTTTTCGTTTTTTTAGAAGATTAATTTACTTAACTAAATTAATTTTCTTAGTGATAACAGTATCGTTAATAACTTTAACAAGGTAAGTTCCTTTAGGTAAATCTGAAAGATTAATACTTACATTAACGTTATTACTCTTAACGGTTTTAATTAAGTTTCCGGTAATAGAGTAAACTTCGATAGTTGCACCTTCTACGTTCTTAATATTAACTAATCCGTTTGTTGGATTAGGATATATTTTAACGTTGTTGTTAGCTACAATATTTGGCTCGATACCTACAGTACCATCTTTATCGTTATTAAATTGCTCTAACTTAGTATAAGCATCGATAAGAACAGCACCTCCTGAACCAATTCCGTAAAATTTACCTTGAGAAGCAACATATTCACCACCTGTAAATCCTTGAGGATAGTCTTCTAAAGCCTCTCTTGCAACACTAAATACTTGACCGTTATAGTTCTTTATTTTGATACCTACTCTATACTTTGAGTGTGCTGTAAAGTCAAAGTTTTCAATCTCATCATTGAACTGTAAGTACACGTAAGATTTTCTATCTTCACTTTTGATAGTGTAGAAAGGTTCAACTCCGTCTATATCTTCTATCTCTACCCATTCTTCTTCCTCATTGTCCCAGAATAATATAACAGGTTCTACAGATACACCGTTTCCTTCATCATCGTAACTGTTCCAATAAGGATTGGAGTGAGGAGCTACTAAAAATCTCATACCATAAATCTTAAAATCTTGATCTGATAAGAATTCAAAAGTGTTAAAAATTATGTCTCCTACACTAGCTCCTGACCAGCCTCCCATTTTATAAGCATAGAAAGCAACGTCTTGAGGAATTACGTTAGCTTGGTTGTGGAAAGAGTATCTTCCGTAAGTCTGTGCATAGGGAAGAGAAGTAACGTTGTTATTAGGATTTGCATCCTCGTTGTCGGATGATGCTTCATACTTAAATAAATAAGGAAGTCCATCGTCCATTAAGCCATTTTCTTGGAAGAAGTTAAGGTCTAAATCAGGATTATAGAAAACAGGAGCATTAGCAAATCCGTTGGTTGTATCACATAGAAGTATAGAGTCTGCTTCAGCTGTGAAAATAGGAATATTAGTGGTAGAGTTATACGTATGTACATCTTGAATACCCATACTATCCATTTTTACAGTTAAACTTACATTAGTAGCTTCTACACCATTTTGTCTAAGGTATCCTCCAAGATGAATATAGTTTGCTATATCATAAGGAACTTCAGTATAATGACTGTTGTAATAAGGGAACAACTTTGTACCTGAGTTATCTTCTAGATATGTGGTAAGTGTAAAAAGGTTAGTTGCGTATGCGGATACTAGCTCAACATCATTGGCTACCGGCTCAATTAATTGAATATCATCGATAGATGTAACATAGTTGTTCACATCGTAAACTCTAAAACTGAACTGAATAGAATCAGCTCCGTCAATTAAGCTGGAAATATCTTTAACAAAGAAAGCAACTTGGTCGTCTCCTTCTGCTTCAGGAGGGAAAGTCATTTGCTGAAGAGTTATACCATTAAATACAAGTGCATTTAAAGGATCTTGTAACCAACTCCCATTTGCTGAAGTTCTAAAATTAACATCAAAATGAGGGGTATGTTGAAGCCCTGCAAAAAAGTTAAACCATGTAGCAAACTTAAGAATCAAATTAGGATGATTCGATATATTTATCCATTCTGTTTTAAAAGTTCCATCTACCCAAGCAGAGTTACTGTCTGGTTGTAATACTCCGTTATTGTCAACATAACTATTGTAATAACCGATAGGGAAGTGCATAAAGTGATTTCCTTCAACAGCATTTTCTCCGTAGATATGTCCAATACCAGAAGAAATATAAGCTCCGGGATAAGTACTATCCGAGACAAACCAAGTTCCCATGCTTGTAGGGCTATCGTCTGTAATTTCCCATTGGTCAGAAAGTTCGCCTTCGAAATCTTCGCTCCAAATTACGGTACCATTCTCTTCTAGATTTTCAATGCTTTTGTTTTTTTGTATTTCAGGAAAAAGAACATTCTTATTAGGTGTCCCTTCTCTTTGTGCAAGCTCAGCAGGCATTGTATTGTACTGAGCAAAAGTCGAAAGCCCCAAAAAACCTAGGGCCAAAAGTAAACTTACTCTTTTCATAAACAAATAATTTTAATTAAACTCATTTTTATATTCAGCAAATATACAAATAAAAATTTACATTTATATATTTGTTTCTATACAGAGACTTTATTTTTTGTAAATAAGTTGCATGAGGTAGAGAAATATATTGGTATTACCGTTTTTTGAAGTTTGGAAGCCTTAGTTTTATACATGATAAGGGTATTGCTTTTACCTAAAACCGGCAAAGGGTAGGGGCTTTTGAATTAAGAATTGAAAATTGAGAATTGAAAACTTGTTGGTTGTCAGTTGTTTGTTGTGGGTTGTTTGTTGGAGGCTCTCGACAACCCCCCGTCATTCCGAACTTGATTCGGAATCTCGTGTTTATTGTAGGAATTTCCTTTTGCAGGGGATGCTGAATCAAGTTCAGCATGACCGCCAGGGTAAACGCATTACTTTGTGTTAAGAATATATATTGAGTTTATAAATTAATGAAAAACAAAGACTTACGTTTTTTCTTGGAATAGACCTCAAAGGTTTCTAAAACCTTTGAGGTCTTCCTCGTTTTTTTAACGTATTACAAATCAGTAATTTATAAACTGATATAAATATGGTGTGTTTGCCATGTCATAACCGCACTTTTTATTCGTAATTTTTAACTCGTAATTAACCCTGCGTTAGGGATTGCAGAGGAAATCCTTTTGTGAGGGTACGAACAAAAGATTGGAACGGAAAGCCCGACCCGGAGGGGAACGCCCAAAATAAATATATTTTATCCCGAACTTATGTTCAAGGAAGGCGTTTCCCCTGTTTCTTAGGGAGATTCTAAGATTCTTAAGTTTTGTTTGTTGAGAAAAGTGAGGGAATAAAAAAGGGCTTAACCTTTTGGCTAAACCCTTTTCTGTTTGATTTGAATCGATTATTTTACGATAGTCATTTCGTCGATAAGACGCTTTGCTCCACCGTGCTTTTCAATCACAAATAAAGTGTAACGAACATCTACGTTGATACATTTTTGTAATTTATGCTCAAAAGCAATATCGCCACTCATAGCTTCCCAGTTACCGTCAAAAGCAGTTCCAATTAAATGACCTTCTGCATTAAGAACAGGGCTTCCTGAGTTACCTCCTGTAATGTCGTTGTTGGTTGTAAAACAAACTCTTAACTGACCATCTTTGTCGGCATACTGACCATAATCTTTCTTCTTATATAAATTTTTTAATTTTTGATCTACATAAAATTCGTGAGACTTTTTAACACCTTTAACCTCTTTCTCCATGATACCGTCTATGGTAGTGTAAAACTTGTAATTAACACCATCTCTAGGGTCGTAATCACCTACAGAACCATAAGTAAGACGCAATGTAGAGTTTGCGTCAGGGTAATAATTCTTGTTAGGATTCATGGCTAACAATCCGGCTTCGAATAATCTCATACCTTTTTCGTAATCGTCGGAAGCACCGCCCATAAAAGCAAGATATTGGTCAATAATGTCTTTGCTTGCTAACATGATAGGATCTTTATCAAGAGTTTTTAAGCTTGGTTTTGCTAAAAATGCGTTGAATTTAGCTTCGTTAGCAAAGATAGTTTTGCTATAAATCTTGCTAGCATACTTTTGGAAGTTTCCTTTATACTTCTTACCGGCATCAGCAATAAATTTTAATTGCTTGTCAGCAGGAACGTTTTTGTAATAAAGGTCTAATAAGTTTTCAAAGATACTCTTATCAAGCTCTTCGTTATAGTCTTTCCAATGACCTGCCATTTGACCTTTAAGCTCATCAGCCATTTTCTTGATTAAGTCTTTTTTGTCAGGGCTGTTTTTAAGTACAGCTTTTAAAGCATTTAACTGGAATGGTAATGTGAACATTTCCGAACCACTAAAAATACTTTCGAATAAGTATGTTTTAGTAAGAGCATCTTCTTTGTTGCTATTGTAGTATTTCTCTAACAAAGGAAGTGCTTCTCCGTATTTAGCTTTACGGTCTGCGTTTTGGTTCATCCACTTGGTGAAATCGTCTTCTAATTTCTTTTTCTTATCGTAGATGTGTAGTCTTTTAAGACCTTTAGATTGACCTTGGAAATATTTCCAATAGTTAGCTGTTTGAGCATATTTAGAAGCGTACTGAATATAAACTTTTTCGCTTTTATCCATATAATGCTTCATTCTCTTCAATTTTAAATCGCGAATCTCTACAGTTGTAGGATTGGTGATGTCTAAAGCTTGACGGATACCATAAGAAGTTAAGAAACGCTCTGTAGTTCCAGGAAATCCCATAACCATAGCATAATCGCCATCTTCAACCCCTTTTAGAGAAATAGGGAAGTGATGTGCAGGAGCGTAAGGCTTATTGTCTTTAGAATATTGACTAGGCTTATTGTCCTTGTCGGTGTAAATTCTGAAGATAGAGAAGTCTCCTGTGTGACGAGGCCACATCCAGTTGTCGGTGTCTCCTCCAAATTTACCGATAGAGTTAGGAGGGGTTCCTACTAAACGAATGTCTTTAAACACTTCGTACTTAAATAAAAAGAACTGGTTGTTTTCGAACATGCTTTTAACATCGTATCCGTATGCACCATCTTTTTCCTTAGCTTCTTTTACGATAGAGGCAGAAATCTCAGCAATTTTCTGATTTCTTTCAGACTCAGTCATTTTATCGTTAAGTTTAGAAACAACTTTCTTTGTAACATCTTCTAAACTAACAACACGAGTCATTGTCATACCTTCGTTTGGTAACTCTGCATCGAAGCTTTCAGCCCAAAAACCGTCTAATAGGTAGTTGTTTTCTTCGGTACTGTGAGCCTGAATTTTACCATAACCACAGTGGTGGTTGGTTAAAACTAAACCTTTACTGGATATAATTTCTCCGGTACAGAAAAAACCAAAAGGTCTTTCTTCGCTACCTAAACCAACAACCGCATCTTTTAAACTAGAGTGGTTGATGTTGTAAATGTCTTCCGGCGTAAGTTTTAAACCTTTCGCCTTCATTTCTTTGTAGTTCTTTCCAATTAAGGACAATAACCACATTCCTTCATCAGCCTTTGCGTAGGTTCCCCCTAACAAGCTGATTGCCAAAACAAGAATTACTGATTTTAACTTCATTATGATTAAATTATTACTGTTATGATTTGATATTAATATTTTCTTTTATCAAAATTTTGACAAAGATAATTTATTCTTTCACTTAGACAAAACTTCCTTGTCCAATCTATCAGGGCAAATGCATTACTTTATGTTAAGAGGATGTGTGAAATTTATTTTGAGTATCTGTATTTAGTTAAGGGAACTCAGAATAAGGTTTTTCTCAGAGAAATTCACAAACATTATTTTAAACTTAAAAATGCTTTGGCATTATATTTGGAAATATTCCGATTGATATTATATTTGTACACTCGAAATTATAAGTAAAAAATTATCAGATATGAAAAGATTTACATTTTTAACCGTTTTATTATTATCAGTAACGTTTTTGTCTGCACAAACATCTAAGCGTGTTTCTGCTTACAATTATCTAAAGGATGGAGAACTGGATTTAGCCAAAGAAAATATCGATAAGTGTGTGCTTCATGCTAAGACTGCTAAGGATGCTAGAGCATGGTTGTATTATGGACAGATTTATCATTCTATTGCTATTTCTAAAGATAAGTTATTTTCAAAATTAGATGCTGACGCTGAAATTAAGGCTTATGAAGGTTATAAAAAAGCAATTCTTTACAACTTTAAAGATGAGTCTTTGCATAGTTTAGATATTGATAATAATCAGATGGATATGATTAAATTTGCTAAGGCTCTTTATAATCAAGATACTAAGTATGTCGATCAGAAGATTGTAATGGATGTTTTGAGAAATCGTTATCCTGCTTTATCTAATGCATTGGTAAATAAAGGTCTTAAAGAATATCAGGAGACACATAATTACAAAAAGGCTTTAGATTTATTCGAACGTTCTTTATTTACTTCTCAGATGGTAAGTAAATCAGATACACAAGCTGTTTATTTTTGTGCATTGGCTGCTGTTAAGGCTAAAGAGACCGATAAGGCAATCAATTATTATAAAGCTTTAACAGAAGTGGCTTATGGAAAAACAAATGTAGATAAGGCTAATAACTATTATTTTTTGGCACAGCAATATCTTGAGAAAAAAGATACTGCAAAGTATGTATCTACTCTAGAAGAAGGTATTCAGAAATATCCTAAATCAAGTTCTTCTTTATTGGTTCAGATGATTAATTATTACAACATCATTAAGAAAGATTCTAAAGCGGCTTTGGCTTATTTGGATAAAGCAATAGAGAGTAGTCCTAACGACGAAAACTTGTATTTTAATAAAGGTTTAATCTATGATACAGATAGCACTGTAAGAAATGTAGATGAAGCGGTTAAAGCATATAATAAAGCATTAGAAATTAACCCTAAGCATTTTGATTCATATTATGGTCTAGGTGCGGTTTATTATAACTTAGCAGCAGAAAAAATTGAAGAGGCAAATCAGGTTGACCCTGACGACTTTAAAAAGTATAAAGCTGTAAAATCGGAAGCTGACAAATTATTTAAGCAGTCTTTACCTTACTTGGAAAAAGCACATGAGCTAAATGACAAAGATTTACCAACAATTCAGTCTTTAAAATTGATTTATTATCGTTTGGGAATGTTGGAAAAATCGGATGAAATGAAAGCTAAGTTACAGCAATAAAACATAAAATTTAGAGTTATAAAAGGGGAGGTTCGGGGGAACTTCCCTTTTTTTATGTAAATTGCTCGGGTTAATTGAGAAATGAGAGTTCTTAATAGCAACCCTGATGATAATGAGTAATAGACAACAAAAAACAAACAAAAGGTTGAATAGATGAAAGTAAAAATATTAGCGATATTGCTTTTGGGGTTTAATACAATGTTCTCGCAAGTTATTTCTGAGGATGTTACATTGTTGTTGGAGCAAGACAGTAGCAAGGCACAGGAGAGTTTATATAAAGCGATGATGTTGCATCAACAGCTGGAGGCTTCTTTACCTCCTGAACAAAAAGAACGTTATTTAAAAGAAGTCGAGTATTATTTGAATCGTTCTTTACGGTTCGATACCACTCAGAATTTTAACGATATTTTTCGAGAGTTGGCTCAGATGTATTTTTTTACAGGGGTCGAACTTTTTAACAAAGGCAGTTACCGAGCGTCTTTAGATGCTTTTGAAAAGAATATTGAGTTTTTGTCTAGACCGAACATTTCAGATTTAGATACGATTGTTTTGTTTAATACTGCTATTGCCGCAGAAAAAGCGGGTCAGTTCGAAAAAGCTGAGAAGTATTATCATCAGATTATTAGCTACAATTACGACTCTTGGCAGATGTATGTCGCTTTTGCAGGAATGTATAAATCGCAATTTAAAGACCGCTTGTTTTTTAAAACTTTAAATATAGGCGTGCAAAAATATCCCGACCAACAAATGGCGTATAAAAATGAGTTGTTGGCTTACTATCTTGAAAGGGAGCGGTACGATTCTGCTCTGGTTTATATTGATGAATTTCTAAAAACAGATGCTCAAAACGCAAAGCTCTATTATTTGAAAGGAAGTTCTTTGCATCAGCTTAATAGGGTAGAGGAAGCTCAAGTTTATTATAAGAAGTGTTTGAATATAGAACCCAATAATGTGGATGCCGCTTATAATATTTCGTCTATTTTATTTAATAAAGTGAGACTTATTACACAAAAAAAGAAGCTCAGCAAATCAGAGAAAATAAATCTAAAATCTTTATCTTTGGAAGGTTTGGATTATTTAAAGAGAGTTCAAAAACAAGAACCTGATAATGTGGAAGTGCTTAAAATGATGTTGGTCTTTTATAAAAACCTAAACGATAAGAAACATCAAAAAGAAGTATCGATGATGATTAAAAGTTTATCTAATTAATTGAGTTTTATGTTAGCGGAAATTATAACAATAGGAGATGAAATCTTGATAGGGCAAATTGTTGATACCAATTCGGCTTGGTTGTCGAGTCATTTACATCGGTATGGTATTCGAGTTAAGGAGATACGCTCTATTTCCGATACCGAAGAGGCAATTTGCAATGCTATTGACGAAAGTTCGAGTCCGCTTGTTATTATTACGGGAGGTTTGGGACCTACGAATGACGATGTTACCAAAAAGACCTTAGCCCAATATTTCGATTCCAAATTAGTACTCAATGAAACGGTTTTGAATCATATTCGAGATTTATTTGAAACTAGAGGTGTTCCGGTAAATGAACTGAATCGTCAACAAGCCTTCTTACCCGACAAAGCTGAGATTTTACCAAATTTGAACGGAACTGCTGCCGGAATGTGGTTTAAAAAGGGTGAACAAAATATTGTTTCCTTGCCCGGAGTTCCTTACGAAATGAAGGCAATCGTATCGGATTATTTATTGCCTCGTTTATCAGACTTATACCGCTTAAAACCCATGTTTTTTAAAACCATTATGACGGTGGGCGTACCGGAGTCTGTTTTGGCGGAGCGAATTGCAGACTGGGAAAATGCTTTGCCCGAATATATCGGTTTAGCTTATTTGCCAAGACCGGGAATTGTGCGTTTAAGATTGAGTATCTCGGGCGATGATTATGCTCGTAATCAGTTAGAAATAAATCGTTTAATAGAAGATTTAAAGAGAATACTACCTCAAGAGATTTATGCTTACGATGATATGCTGATTGAGCTTTGTGTGGGAAATTTATTGACAGAAAAAGGCGTAAGTGTTTCCACGGCAGAAAGTTGTACCGGAGGAAGTATTTCGGCAAGACTTACTAAAATAGCAGGAAGCTCACGTTATTTTAAAGGCTCTGTTATTGCTTACAGTAATGATATTAAGCGGTCTGTTTTAGATGTTGACGCCAATGATTTAGAATTGCACGGAGCGGTAAGCGAAGCGGTAGTTAAGCAAATGGCAATATCGGTTCGTCAGAAAATGGGTACAGATTATGGGATAGCTACCTCCGGTATTGCAGGCCCCGACGGCGGAACGCCGGAAAAGCCTGTCGGTACAACTTGGATAGCGGTTGCTTCTAAAGACAAGGTTGTTGCGAAGTGCTTTTCCTTGGGAAATCATCGCGAAAGAAATACGGAAAGAGCCACTATTTTTGCTTTGGATATGTTACGACTATTGGTTTTGAATCAGTTGTAAACTCGCTTTAAGCAACTATAGAGTTGATTTTTATACAAAAAATACTAAATTTGTAAGGGTATTTAAAAGATGTAATGTTATGAAAAAGCTTAGTTTGTTAATCGCCGTTTTATTTGTTATTTCTATTCAATTATCAGCTCAGAACGTTGTTGCAAAATATAATTTTGAAGGCTCGGCAGATGATGTTAGCGGAAACTCTAATCACGGAATTGTAAACGGAGCTACACCAACAACAGATCGATTTGGTAACGAAAATCAGGCATTTCTGTTTGATGGCGTTGATGACTATATCGAAGTGCCCAATGCTGAAAGTTTAAATTTTGGTACCGGTAATTTTGCGGTTTCTTTGTGGGTAAAAACAAGCAATTCGGAGTATGCAGGGATGATTTTGCAAAAAGGAAGTAAAACGACACATCAGGCTCCACAGTTTTGGATAAGAACGCCTGACCCCGCTTATGGTTATGATTTGAAATTTTTAACAGGTGACGGTAATCCGCCTTCTCCTTACGTTGGAACGGATACTATCAATATTGCTGATGGTAATTGGCATCATATTTTGGCTCAGAGAAATGAAAAGTTGCTTATGTTGTATTACGATTGTAATCTCATTGATTTTAAAGATGGACCACTTAGAAATGTAAGCGATGATGTAGGAATTATTATTGGAGCACAACATCCTCATCCGAACAATTATTCAATACACAATTTTTTTGAAGGCTGTATAGATGATGTTGTCATTTATGACAATGCACTTTCTTTAACTCAGATACAAGAGGTTTGTCAAGATTTAGAGTCTTCCCAAAGAATCATTAGAGAAAAAGATATGATTTCGGTTTATCCAAATCCGGTTTCCGGAAAATTACAAATTCAACTTGATGGGGTGGAGAATTATAAGCTTGAGATTTACGATATGCAAGGGCGTTTAATGATGCAAGAGCAAAACAAAAACACAGTTGATGTCAGTGATTTAGATGATAATATTTACCTTTTAAAGTTGATTTCTAGAGGGCATACTTTTGTTTATCGGTTTATCAAGGAATAAAAAAACTTTGATGGTTTATATTTTGATGTTATTTCAGATTTCTCCTATGTTTACCGCTTGATATTCTTGTCAAAGATATAATCTTTCGTATCTTTGGCAATTCAATATTATATATGAGTTATGGCTTATAATTTACTAAAAGGAAAAAAAGGAATTATTTTCGGAGCATTAAACAATATGTCTATTGCTTGGAAAGTAGCAGAAAAAGCATACGAAGAAGGTGCTGAATTTATTTTAACCAATGCTCCTGTTGCTCTTCGTTTTGGAGAGATAAACGAGTTAGCGGAGAAATGTAATGCAGAGGTAGTTCCTGCAGATGTTTCTAAATTGGAGGATATTGAAAATCTATTTGATGTAGCAGAGAAGAAATTTGGAAAAATAGATTTTATTCTTCATTCTATAGGGATGTCGTTGAATGTTCGCAAAGGATTGGAGTACGATGCGTTAAACTACGATTTTTATCATAAGACAATGGATATTTCTGCAATGTCGTTTCACAGAGTGATTCAGGTCGCTAAAAAGCGTGATATGATGAACGAATGGGGCTCTATTGTTGCATTGACTTATGTAGCAGCTCAAAGAACGTTCTATAAATATGGCGATATGGCAGATGCTAAGGCAATGTTAGAATCCATCGCTAGAAGTTTTGGCTATGTTTATGGTAAAGATAAGAATGTTCGTATTAATACAGTTTCTCAATCTCCAACGATGACAACGGCCGGAAGTGGAGTCTCGGGATTAGATACGCTTTTAGACATGACAGACAAAATGTCGCCTTTGGGTAATGCTTCGGCAGAAGATTGTGCTAATTATTGTATTACTTTATTCTCCGATTTAACAAGAAAAATAACAATGCAGAATCTTTATAACGATGGTGGATTTTCCAGTATGGGAATGTCTGAAACAGCAATGGAGCTTTACGCTAAAGCCATCGAAGAGAAATAAAGACAATTTTACTCTTATCCTAAAAAATATGAGCTAGTCTCACAGGTAAGGGGATTTAAGAAAAAGACCTCGAAGTTTTAAACTTCGAGGTTCTTTTTTTGAATACTTTCATAAACCGTTTTTTATTATTGCAATTGTTTGCAACTCTTTGTTTATTAGTTTGTTAATTTTATTTTGATAAGATTTGATTGTTTTATATTCTGTGTTTTTGTTTAAAACATAGCGTAAATATACGTTGTCTCTTTAAATTATTATCATATATTTGTTTTCTGATTTAGGGTTTTTCGCTTGGTAGTAGAGTGAGAATTAAAAGGGAATCCTGTGACTTGGATTTTAAAATATGAGAAATCAGGAGCTGTCCCCGCAGCCGTGAGTCCTAATGGTAAACTCTGTGACAAAGATGTCATTGCTTTAATAAGTGAGAAGGCTGTTATGGAGGGGATGAGCCGGAATACCTGCCTTAAATAGAGGTTTCTATAGCTTTCGGGTGAAAGGCAATGGGAGTTTTAGATGTATAGTGTTATACATGGTTTCCCCTTTTACGTGAGGTTATGGTTTAGTTAAGTTGAATTTTTGTTAAGGCGAATATGTCTTATAAAAAATGATAAATTAGTTATTGTATGGAAATTAAAGATTACAGAAAGTCTTATATTCGTTTTGAAGAAAGGAATCAGGATTTTGAAGGACAGTACGATGAGAAGTACTACGAAAAACAACATAAAAAAGGGAAATTAACAGCCAAAGAACGTATCGAGTTTTTATTAGACGAAGGTACATTTGAGGAGATTGATGCTTTTGTTGTGCCTCAAATGACGGACGCTAAGTTTGGGAAAATACAAAAAAAGTATGGTGACGGTGTTATTGCAGGGCATGGAAAAATCAATGGTAGATTGGTGTTCTTATTTGCTCAAGATTTTGCCGTTATGGGAGGTTCCTTGGGGCAAGTTCACGCTCAGAAAATCTCTAAAATACAAGATATGTCTCTTAAAATGGGAGCCCCTATTATTGGTTTGATAGATTCGGGAGGAGCTAGAATTCAAGAAGGAATTGCTAGTTTGGCAGGTTATGCTAATATCTTTCAACGTAATGTTAAGTCTTCCGGTGTGATTCCTCAAATTTCTGTTATTTTAGGGCCTGCAGCCGGAGGTGCTGTCTATTCTCCTGCCTTAACAGACTTTATTTTTATGACACGTAGTACCAGTTATATGTTTGTAACAGGTCCCGATGTTGTAAAAGAGGTGTTAAGTGAGGATGTAACTCACGAAGACTTAGGAGGAGCAGATGTTCACGCTCAGAAAAGTGGCGTTTCTCAATTTGTTTATAACGACGAAGAGCACGCTTTGTTGGGGGTTAAAAAGTTGTTGAATTATTTGCCTTCTAATAATGTAGAAACAGCACCTTTGTACAATATAGAAGATATTGAGCCTCAGAACCCTGAGAAACTAAGACAAATTATCCCTAATGATGCTAATAAACCTTATGATGTTAAGGATATTATCAATTTGATTGTGGATAGAAATTCTTTGTTGGAAATTTCGGAGCATTATGCACAAAATATTTTCATAGGTTTAGCTCGACTTAATAGAAAAGTAATTGGTATTGTAGCAAATCAGCCTAAGTTTTTAGCCGGAGTTTTAGATATTAACTCATCGCTTAAAGCAGCTCGTTTTGTGCGTTTTTGCGATGCCTTTAATATTCCGATTCTTACTTTGGAAGATGTGCCCGGATTTATGCCCGGTACTGAGCAGGAACATCTAGGAATTATCAAGCACGGAGCAAAATTATTATATGCTTTTGCGGAGGCGACGGTTCCTAAGATAACTGTTATTTTACGAAAGGCTTATGGTGGAGCTTATATTGTGATGAATAGTAAAAATATGGGTGGTGACTTTAACTTTGCTTGGCCTACAGCTGAGGTTGCTGTTATGGGACCCGAAGGAGCGGTATCTATTTTGTATCGAAAAGAAATATCTGAAGCAGAAGACCCTGTTAAATTGAAAAAGCAATTAGCTCAGCAATATCGCGATGAGGTTGCAAATCCTTATATCGCAGATGAAAGAGGTTATATTGATGAGGTAATAGACCCCGTTAAAACACGTCAAAAGTTGATAACCGTTTTTGAAGCTCTTGGTAATAAATATACTGAGGTAGTTGAGAAAAAACATGGAAATATGCCATTGTAAGGGTTGAAAATTTGTTATTTTTTGGAATGCTAGATAATTATAGACGTTAAAATTAGAATGTAATAAAACAGGCTATGCTTAATACTAAAAAATAAACATAGCCTTTTATTAAAGTACAGAACTAAATAATTATAGACGTTATAAAGTAGAATATAATAAAACAGGCTATGCTTGATACTAAAAAAATAAACATAGCCTTTTTATTAAAATGTAGAACTAAATAATTATAGAAGTTATAAAATAGAATATAATAAGACAGGCTTTGCT
>PDWI01002589.1_pt1 | contig 26928 bp, 23 predicted proteins | sample 1430891 | NCBI WGS metagenome assembly PDWI01 (sample SAMN01162508, study PRJNA174530) | Oral metagenome, whole genome shotgun sequencing project. | biome: Marine environment; feature: Marine mammal; material: Swab sample of the gingival sulcus; isolation source: swab sample of gingival sulcus... | reverse complement strand
CGGGCCTTTTGCTAATATTGCCATTGGTCAATCTTCGGTGATTGCCGATCGGGTGGGACTAAAACTTGCCGATTACAATGTAACCGAGTCCGGCTTTGGAGCAGATATTGGTTTTGAAAAATTCTGGAACCTGAAATGCCGGTTTTCCGGTAATATTCCGAACTGTGCGGTGGTGGTCGCCACAGTCAGGGCCTTGAAATGCCACGGCGGGGCGCCGGTGCCGGTGCCGGGCAAACCCATGCCGGAAGAATACGATAAGGAAAATGTCGGCTGGGTGGAAGAGGGCTGTAAAAATCTGCTCCATCATCTTGCCACGGTAAAAAAGGCCGGAATTAATCCGGTGGTCTGTATCAATGCCTTTCATACCGATACCAAAGATGAGACCCTGGCTATCCGCCGGATATGCGAGGCGGCCGGAGCCAGGGTTGCGGTCTCCACCCATTGGGAACATGGCGGCGATGGGGCTCTGGAGTTTGCCGATGCGGTTATTGATGCCTGCGGGGAGCCAAATGATTTCAGGTTTCTCTATGATTTGACTGCACCGCTTAAAGAGAGTATCAGCTTGATTGCCAAGGAAGTCTATGGGGCGGCAGGAGTGTCATATAGTGCGGAAGCGGAAGAAAAACTTAAAAGATTACAGGCTGATCCGGCTGTGAGCCAGATGGGAATCTGCATGGTCAAAAGCCATCTCTCCCTGTCCCATGATCCTTCCTTAAAAGGCGTGCCGACTGGCTGGACCCTGCCGGTGCGGGATATTCTAACCTATAAGGGGGCCGGACTGGTGGTGCCGGTTGCCGGAGCAATCAGCCTGATGCCCGGCACCGCATCTGATCCGGCCTATAGAAGGGTTGATGTCGATCTGGAAACCGGACGGGTCAAGGGCCTTTTTTAGACTGATGATGGATTCGTAAATATTACAGAAATCCATCATCAGATAAAAATTTTCACCACTGCAACCAAAGCCAAGGTTGCCTTTAAGTTTCAGCAAAATAAAAACTTGACAGCTTACCTGCATTTTTTTATGAAATTTAAGGGAATACAAATATTTTAACTGCTGCAGAAATCGGCGGGGTGCCGGAAGCTCGCCAGCATCAGAAAAGGAGAAGCAATCTAACTGTTTACTAACATCAAGGGAGGAGTTATCATGAAAAAAGTCTTGATCCTCGGCGGCGGCTACGGCGGCTTGAAATGTGCTGTAACCCTGCAAAATAAGTTAAAGGACAAGGATGTTGAAGTAACCCTCATCAGTAAACACGATTATCATTACCAGACTACCCTGCTGCATAAGGTGGCCGCCGGAACTTGCGACGGCAAAAAACTCCGCATCTTTTATCGAAACATCTTGGATCGGGTGGGATTTATAAAGGATGAAATTGAAAAAATCGATCTGGAACAAAGGGCGGTATCGGGAAGAGCCGCAAGCTACACCTATGATTACCTGGTAATATCTCTTGGATTTGAGGTTAATTCCTACGGTATCAGCGGGGTAAAGGAATATGCCTACGGTATATCCACCCTGGATGTTTCCTTACAAATCCTCACCAAAATTGAAGATAATTTCAAGAATTACACCTACGATCAAGACCCGAATAATTTAAGTGTAATCGTTTGCGGCAATGGCTTTACCGGGGTTGAGTTTGTCTCTGAATTTGCCAAGAAAGCCCGCAGCTTATGCAGGATTTACGGGCTGGACAGGGAATTGCTGAAAATCTATCTGATTGGCCGGTGTGAGCAGGTACTGCCGATGTTTGATGAAAAACTAGGCAAGGCTGCCGCCCAAAAGCTGAAAGATATTGGCGTTACAATGGTTACGGGCTGCATAGTTAGATGCGAGAGGGACGGAGTGGTCATCCAGAACGGGGAGCAGGAAGAAAAAATTTCCGGTAATATGATCATCTGGAGTACCGGGGTTAAGGGCAGCTCGATTATAGAAAAGTCCGGTATCAAAAATCAGGGCGGCTCGGTAGAGGTAAACGAGTTTCTGCAGATGCCGTCAAACAAGAATGTATTTGTTATCGGCGATTCAGCCATAGTCAAGGATGGCGACCGCCCCTACCCTCATACCGCCCAGATTGCTTCCCAAATGGGGGAACATTGTGCTTTAAGCCTTATCAGGCTGCTAAATGATGAGGAACCTTGCAAAAAATTTGTTTTCAAGCATAAGGGAACCATCTGCTCCATTGGTCATACCGATGGCGTGGGTAAGGTTTTCGGCTTTAATGTCCGGGGCGAACTGGCGGCCTTTATGAAAAATATGATTGAAAATATCTGGATATTTTCCATCGCCAACCTGATAACGGTAATCAAAAAGGGCCAGTTTCGTTTCAGAAGAAATGACTAGAAAAAGGCTCAGGCTAGCAAGACATAGATAGTGGTAACCAGAATCAGGCTGACGGCCCTAAAACTCTGGCTGTAAATAATTAGCTCGGCAGCAAGTTTCGGGGCAAAAATACCGGCATAATAAGGAAACTGGTGCCTGAAAGCACGGAGCGGCGAGGAGACGATATTGCCGACCAACAGGGCGGTTACTGTCTCCTGAACGGACATAATCCCCTCTTGCAGCAAGGCACCGGCGGCGGCCAGCCCGGCAGTGAGTTCAGCGGCCAGATGGAAGGCAATAATGCTGATGGACTGGGGCGTAATCCACGGCAGGAAATGCAGGTACTCGGCCAGAAAGGTTTCGATACTTGCAAAGATTCCGGCTCGATGCAATAAAAAAAGCAGGATATAAATCGGGATGGTAAATTTCAGTATTTTTTTCATCCTTCTGATAAAACGCTTTTTTATTCTTATCCAGATCTTTTTCCTGCTGTCCCTTACTCCTTCTATCCTTTCTGGAACCGATTCCGTTCGGGGGGGCAGCATTATTCTGCTGAGAATAACCATGGAAAAAGTCCTTAGCACGGCAGCCCCCAGGGTCAGGCCAATATAGATAAAGGCGGCTTCATGAATAAGCGGCAGGGTAATAAAAAATACCGTGGGCAGATGGAGAAAATAGGCGGGCAGACTGTTAAACAGATTGGCTAAAATCAGCTCTTTTTTATGAATTTGTTTATTCTGGTAGGCTTCAGCCAGTATGGTATTGGCCGAAACGCCGGAAACAAAGGCCATGGAAAATGAGGCACCTGTTACCGGCGGCATATTTCCCAGGCGGGTCAGCGGCCTGGCCAGCACCGCCATCTTTTCCGTCCAGTGAAAAGACTCGATAATATTGGCCGCCATCAGACCAGCCGAGATAAAAAAAATCAGCCTTACCAGCGGATAGACCAGTTCATCTATAATCAGCCAGCATACTTCCGCCCCGCCCATAATTAGCTGCCTACCTGATTGCTCCCCTGGCTAGTTCATCGGCCGCAAGACTGCGGGCATACACGCCATGAGGATCTTTAAGCAGCAAAACCTCCCGTGCCGGAGCAATGGCTCTGTGAATAAGGGATAATACCGAATCAGAGTGTCTTTCCGGCAATAAGGCGGCCAGACTGCTGCTAAACTGCTGCAGGATTTTTTCCTTCATGGTAAGGGGTTTTCGGATATATACCGCCTTATACTTTTTCTCTATGCCGGCCAGTTTGGCGGCAGACCTGACGGCATCTTCAAGGCCGCCGTTATAATCCACCAGGCCAAGCTGTTTAGCCTGTACCCCGTCATAGATCCGTCCCCCGGCCAGTTCCTCAACCCGCTCAGGCGGCATATTCCGCCCCTCGGCAACAATATCTATAAAGGTGTTGTAACCATGTTCTACCGAAAGCTGGATGGTCTTTTCAAGCTCATCGGACAGGGGCCGGGTAATGCCTATACCGGATGAAATGGCGGTGGTTCCCACCCCGTCTCCATATACGCCAAGGCTGGCCAGACTGCCCTCAAAGGTGGGGATGGCCCCGAAAATACCGATGGAACCGGTAATAGTGGTTGGCGAAGCCCATATTTCATCGGCGGCCGAGGCGATCCAGTAGCCGCCGGAAGCAGCCGTATTACCCATTGACACCACCACCTTTTTCCCGGCATCTTTCAGGGCCAGAAGCTCCTGCCGGATAATTTCCGAGGCAAAGGCCGAGCCGCCGCCGGAATCAATCCGCAGCACCACCGCCTTAATCGCCTTATCCTGACGGGCCTTCCTGATGGTTTTAGCCAGAGTATCGCCGCCGATGGTGCCAGGCGGTTGCTCGCCGGGCAGAATCATACCCTGGGCAACAATCAGGCCGATATTGCTGTTTTCCTTTTCGGTATATTTTCTGGTAAAGGTGGTCAGGTATTTTTTCATCTTGATAGTTTTGCCCCGGCCCTTTTCATCCCGCTCAGAAAGGGTATTCAAGTATTTTTCCAGTTCAACCCTGGTCATAAGTTTATCAACCAGCCCCTTGTCAAGGGCCAGCCGAGCCGTATCACCGCCGGTTTGGGCAAGATTTTCCGGCAGATGATTGGCATAATCATCAAGGGCATCAGCGGCAAGACGCCGCATGGACGTAATTTTGGCGGTATAATCTGACCAGAGGGCAGCAAGGAGCCTGTTATTTTGTTCCTTGTCTTCCGGGGACATATCATCTCTGATCAGCGGCTCTATGGCGGATTTATGGGTGCCGACCCGAAAGATATGATAATTCACCTTCAGCCGGTCAAGGGCCTCCCTGAAATAGAGCCGATACAGACCAAAGCCGTGCAAATCAACTTTTCCCATGGGATTTAGAATAATTTCACTGGCATAAGAGGCAAGATAATACTGATCCTGACGATAATAATCTTCCGCTGCCAACACCTTTTTGCCACTTTTTTTGAAATTATCAAGGGCCTGACCAATGGCCTCCATCTGGGGCAGCCCAATCCCATTTAACCTTTCCATATCAAGGAGCAGATAGCTGATATTACTATCAATTGCGGCATGGTTAACGGCATCCAGAATATCCTGAAGCAGGATTTCCTGATAGGGGTTTTCCACGCCCATCGCCTCATTAAATAAATCATTAAAGGGATCGATATTCTCCTTTTCTTCCACCACCTGACCGGCAAGGCTTAGAATCAGACCGGTATTGGCCGTAAGCACCGGCTCCTGCACCTTTTTGGTGGACAACATCAAGGCCGCCGCCAAGATGATAATGCTGCCGAAAAACACCAGATTGATGATCAGGTTTCTTAAAATCGTAACGCTTTTGCCAGCCCACTTGAAGATATTAAATATAAACTTAAGCAGCTTTTTCATTGTTGTCCTAACTGGATAATATTTTATGCAGCTACATCCTGTTTAATCAGCGGATGCCCCATTTCTTCACGCTGCCTGACATAATGCTCGGCAACCTTTCTGGCGATATTTCTGATTCTGCCTATATATCTGGTTCTTTCAGCAACGCTGATTGCCTTTCTGGCATCCAGCAGGTTGAAGGTATGAGAACATTTCAGGCAATAATCATAGGCAGGAAGAATCAGGCCCTTCTCAACCAGCTTCAGGCCCTCTGCCTCGCAGGTAGCAAAAAAATCCAGCAGTTTTTCCACATTCGCCTCTTCAAAATTAAAGGCGGAAAATTCCACCTCCGCCTGATGGAAAATTTCACCGTAACTGATTTCATCATTCCATTTAATATCATAGACACTTTCCACCCCCTGCAGATACATGGCAATCCTTTCCAGGCCATAGGTGATTTCAACCGTGGTGGGATGCAGATCTATGGATCCGGCAAGCTGAAAATAGGTGAACTGGGTGATTTCCATACCGTCCAGCCAGACCTCCCAACCCAGCCCCGAGGCACCAAGGGTCGGCGACTCCCAATCATCTTCAACGAAACGAATATCATGCTCCAGCAGATCAAGGCCGAACCTTTTCAGGCTGCCGAGATAAAGCTCCTGCACATCCGGCGGCGATGGCTTGATCACCACTTGATATTGATAATAATGCTGCAACCGGTTTGGATTATTGCCATACCTGCCGTCCGTGGGCCTTCTGGATGGCTGGGCATAGGCCGCCCGCCACGGCTCCGGCCCCAGCGATCTAAGCAGGGTAGCCGGATGAAAGGTGCCTGCTCCCACTTCCATATCATAGGGCTGCTGAATCAGGCAGCCCTGATTTGCCCAATATTTACTTAGTTCCAGGATAATATCTTGAAAATTCATAAAGCTGACCTATTGTATTTCGTTTGTAATAATTGACTGATAAAAATGTCTTATAACCGTTATCTTGAGGTTTGTCCACGAATGTTCTTTGCATGAGCTTGTTTCATCTGCATCAGCCTGAATTTTTAGCGGCACCATCGACAATGGAAGAAAAATATGGAACCCAAAATCATCAGCATCCGCGGGGCAAGGATGCACAACCTGAAAAATATCAATGTGGATTTACCTAGAAACCGTCTGGTGGTTTTTACCGGTCTGTCCGGTTCGGGAAAGTCCACCCTGGCCTTTGATACCCTTTATGCCGAGGGGCAGCGGCGTTATGTGGAATCTCTTTCTACCTATGCCAGACAGTTTTTGGGACAGATGGATAAACCCGATGTTGATTCGCTGGAAGGTCTGTCTCCGGCGGTTTCCATCGAACAGAAAACCACCAGTAAAAATCCCCGCTCAACGGTCGGCACCGTAACCGAAATCTATGACCATCTGCGTCTGCTGTTTGCCAGATGCGGCCGCCCCCATTGCCCGCAATGCGGCAAGCCGATACAATCCCAGTCCATCGAGGATATGGTAGGTACGCTTTTGCAGCAGCCGGAAGGCACCAAGGTTGTCCTGCTGGCACCGCTGGTAAATGGCCGCAAGGGGCGGCATGAACAGCTGCTTGCCAGAATCAGAAAGGAAGGATATGTACGTCTTCGGGTGGACGGCAATATCCTGCCTGCCGATGAGGTGCAGGAGCTTGATAAAAATCAGCATCACTTTATCGAGGCGGTAATCGACCGCATTGTCTTGAAACCATCTGCCCGCAGGCGGCTTTCCGACTCCATTGCCACGGCGGTTAAACTGACCGATGGCTTTCTACTGGTACATTATCCCGAAGGCGGCAGCGAGCAGTTATTTAGTGAACATGCCGCCTGCCATCAGTGCGGGACTTCCATGCCTCAGCTTTCACCGCAGCTTTTTTCCTTCAATAATCCGATTGGCGCCTGTGATAAATGCGGCGGTCTTGGGGTAAAACAATTTTTTGATCCGGCTTTGGTAGTGCCGGATCATGGCATAAGTCTGGAAAATGGCGCCATTGCCCCCTGGGGATGGCGGGGTGAAAATTCCTACAGCGGCCAAATTCTGGCTGGTCTGGCCAGGCATTATGATTTTGACCTTGCCGCCGCCTATGAAAAACTGCCGAAAAAGGTGCAGCAAATCCTGTTATACGGCTCAGGACGGGAAAAGATAGATTTTCATTATCAAAAGGGAGCCAGGATAGTAACCAAAAGCAAGGTATTTGAAGGCATTATCCCTCAGCTTGACCGCCGTTTCCATGAAACCAAATCACCGATGGTCAGGGACGAATTATCAAAGTTTATGAACGAACAGCTCTGCCCTGGCTGCAGCGGAGCAAGGCTAAAGGATTCGGCCCTGGCTGTAAAAATCGGACCATGGGATATACACCGGCTGATCGGTCAATCCATTGAGCAGCTACTGCATATACTGCCCTTGCTGCCATTTAACGGACGGGAGAGACAAATTGGCGAACCGATTTTAAGGGAAATTGTTGACCGGCTGTCATTTCTGGAAGATGTGGGGCTTGGCTACCTGACCCTAGGCAGACGTTCCGGCACCCTGTCCGGCGGTGAGGCACAGCGGATCAGACTTGCCTCGCAGATCGGCTCACGGCTGGCCGGAGTTTTATATATTCTGGATGAGCCAAGTATCGGCCTGCACCAGCGTGATAATCAAAAACTTATTAACACCCTGTTAGAACTGCGCGATCTGGGGAACAGCGTGATTGTGGTTGAGCATGATTCCGACACCATACTGGCCGCCGACCATGTGCTGGATATGGGCCTTGGAGCCGGAGTGCATGGCGGCAAGGTGGTATATAACGGCCCGGTGCCTGAGCTTCTGAAGCATCGTAAGTCTATAACCGGTGCCTATCTATCCGGCAGAAAGGCAATTACCAGCCCTGCCCAAAGAAGAAAAATGAAGGGCAAAAAAATATCTCTTGACGGGGCAAATGTTAATAATCTGAAAAATATCTCGGTAAATTTTCCCTTGGGAGGAATGGTAGGGGTAACCGGAGTATCCGGCTCCGGCAAATCTTCACTGGTTATGGAGACCTTGTATAAACTGCTTAAAAAGGCGGTCAAGGCAGGATATTCGTCATATAAAGCTGCTGGTACGGTTATAAAAGGTGCTGAACATATTGATAAAATTATTAACATCGATCAGGCACCCATCGGCAGAACGCCGCGGTCAAATCCGGCCACCTATACCGGCGTTTTTACGCCCATCAGGGAATTATTTGCCCGTCTGCCCGAATCAAGGGCCAGGGGCTATAAGGCCGGGCGTTTTTCATTTAATATCAAGGGCGGACGATGCGAAGCCTGCGGCGGCGAAGGGGTATTACGAATTGCCATGCACTTTTTGCCGGACATCTATGTTGAATGCGAAAACTGCAAGGGCAAAAGATATAACCAGGAAACTCTTGAGATAAGGTATCGGGATAAAAATATCCACGAAGTTTTATCCATGACCGTGGCCGAAGCACTGGAATTTTTTGAGCATGTACCGCCGGTGAAAAACCGCTTGCAGACCCTCTTTGATGTGGGGCTTTCCTATATTGCCCTGGGACAGTCTTCGGTTACCCTTTCCGGCGGTGAGGCACAGCGGGTGAAACTTGCCAAGGAACTTTTTGGCCGGGGCAGCGGCCGGGCCATGTATATTCTGGATGAGCCGACTACCGGTCTCCATCCGGCGGATATACAATACCTGCTGGATGTACTGAACAAGCTGGTTGATTTGGGAAACAGTGTGGTGGTGATCGAACATAATATCGATGTGATTAAAACCTGCGACTGGATAATTGATGTGGGGTCGGAAGGGGGAGATAAGGGCGGCAATATTGTCTGTGAAGGTACGCCGGAAGACATTGCTAAAGAGGAAAAATCACATACGGGAAAATTTTTGCAGGGGATTATTGATTGACAATCGCCGTGCAATATTGATTATAATGAATTACCCGGCAGGTATGCTTGACTGCCTGCCGGAAAATTAACCTTAAACAATGGAGGAAAAGGTATGGCAGATGCAGCAAATAAGGAGGAAGCAAGACCTCAGTTTCGGTTGCAGAAAATGTATGTTAAGGATTTTTCATTTGAGAACCCGAATGCCCCCGAGGTATTTATGGCTCAGGAGAATCAGGAGCCTAGGGTAGAACTCAATATGAAGATAAATAACCGTAAAATTAACGACCAGAATTGGGAAGTTGCCTTGCAGATCAAGGCCGAGGTGGTAAACAAGGGTGATGCGGATAAGACCCTGTTTATTATCGAGGTGGAACACGCCGGAATGTTCTACTTGAATAATATTCCAGACGAGCATATGAACATGGTACTGGCCGTTGACTGCCCGACCATGCTCTTCCCATTTACCAGACAAATAATCAGCCAGGTTTCCGTGGACGGCGGTTTTGTTCCATTCCAGATGGAACCGATAAACTTTTTGGCCCTGTTTCAAAACTCACAAAAGAAACAGCAAGAACAATCTTAGTAAAAAAAAAGGCCCGCCTACTTGCTAGTGGCGGGCCTTTTTATAAATCAATCCGGCAAAGAACCGGAAAACTTATCTAACTCACATTAAAGAGTGGTATTAACAAAGTTGTCAATAAGAGTTCCAACACCCTTTTCAATGGCCTGATTAAACAAGGTATCATACTGGGCATCGGAAAATACCGTTTCGGGAGAAACCTGAACCCTGACCCGGTTAGTCCATACCACATTGCCCGTAGCAGCTTCCTGCACCCAGATACGAAGCTGAACTGCAGCCTGATCAACCTTGCCGGAATTATAGGACATTTTACCCAAGCCAGCTCCAATTGCCCCCCATACCACGTCATTATCAGCAACAGAACCTCTAATGAAATTGTAATTCTCATATGGATAGTTAGCACCATGACCAGCTAAAGCCCCAATCGCGGCACCAGCAGTCATCATCCCCCATTCATCATACTGGGCAGATCCGGCAAATCCATAAAACATATGGGAAGTAGTGCCAGTGATAAAAGGCAGGATTCCCCTCTTCCAAGGAGCCCAAGTAGCTTCCTGACGGGTCTTATACTCAAGAATGCGGCCGCGGATTACATAATCGGCATTAAACCTACGGCCAATCTTGGCAACAGCCTTAGTATCCAGACCATGAGTTCCGGGACTATCAGCAACCTTATTATGTCTGGTAGCACGCTGAATGTTGATATATTTCTGAATCTCAGCCTTCATACCGGGGGACCAGTCATTACCAAGCTCATCAGAAAGAGAGGTCTTACCAGCGTTGTCATAAGGCATAAGGCTGATAATATCCTGATCCACCAAGTAGAAGAATACGTCCTCCTGCACCGGAATACCAAAACCATTTGCCACCAAGCGATCAGTTATACTTTCGGTAACCTTCAAGTTTCTGCGGTGTGCAGAGGAAATACTGTCTCCATAGGAATAATCCGCAAAGGGAAGAATCACCGCAGTCATGCCCCTGCCTTTAGCATCAGCACCAGCCTCTACCGGCACATTAAGGGTTTCAACAACAGTCTGACCACAACCGGTAAGTGCCAACGCCAAAATTCCAGTTGCCAGATATTTCAGCCTTTTCATAATTTTCTCCTGCCGTAATAATTGCATTGATAAATTTTACTATAAAACCTATTAAAGGATCGTGGGCTTCAATAAAATAATTAACTCCCTTTTTTCCCTAATCTTTTTCTCATGACCGAAAAGATATCTAACTATGGGAATACTGCCCGCTATCGGTGCAAATTCACCCTTGGTATCACTGGTATTATCAATAAGCCCGCCGATAACCAGCATCTCACCATCTTTCACCTTGACGGTAGTACTCATCTCCCGGACATTAACAACAGGAAGGCCAACCTCCCCGGCTCCGACAGATCTGTATTCTATCGGTTCCTCAAGCTCGGAAGTTACCGGCACAAGGTTCATAATGATTTCCTTGTCATCAAGAACATTGGCGGTAAGAGCCATACCAATACCAGACATAATCCTTTCAGTATTGATAGTATAAGTAATTACTCCCGTGTCAGTATCCCGATCAGCCTCAATAGAATCAACATAGGTAGTATTCCTGCCCACACTGATCAAAGCCGGCTGACCATTCATCACACTAAGTCTTGGGCTTGACAAAACATGAGTATCACCTTGGGTCTTCAAGGCACTTAGAAACATACTAAAGTTAGCAGAATCCAGCCATACGGAACGGACAAAAGGCAAGGCATTATCATTAGGCCACATCAGGTTACTCCACCCGCCATCAACAGACTCGCCAAAATCAATACTACCTCTTAATGGAAAATTATTAAGCACCTGAGACCAATCTATACCAATTTTAGAATTATCAGTCAGCTTAACCTCAATTATCTTGGCCTCAATACTAACCTGCTTATACAATTCACGCTTCAGGCTATTAAAATAATCCTCCAGTCTTTCAAGCACAGGCCGCGGTGCCGATACCGTGATTAAGCCCACCGGCTTATCAATTATATACATACTATCGCCGCTACTAACCTGCATGGCCGCCTGAACCGTTTCCTCACCACCTTCCTCATCACCTGCATCAGACTCCTCGCCATCAGCATCTTCTGTCTCTGTACTTCCAGTACTGCCCTGTACAGTAGTGGTGTTCCAGGTGGAGATGATAGCATCCATATTGGCTTGAATATTCTTCCAAATATCAAACTCATTATTGTCGCTTCTAAGCTCAATGGTTCCATCGACATTGGCACCGTTATCACCGCCGCCAAGTACATTTCCGCCGGTACCAGTACGATAGTTTTGGGCAGTAAAGGGCATGGCAATATGGAACTGGCGGGTTTCCTTATACTTAACGATTATGGTATTGTCTTCAAACTCATGGAAATAGTCCACCTGCCTTAAAAGATTTTCAATAGATTTATGAAAATCATCCTTTGCCCCAATGTTTACATCCACCAGAACATTTCTATCCACATCACTTGCCCAAGAAATGGTGAACCCCTTGGAACTAGCCAAAATTCTTAAGACATCACCCAGCGGTTCCGGCCCCCTAGTTGAAACGATGTTGGCCCCTACCTTCAAGCCTTCCTCCTCATCTTCCTCCATTGCCTTGGAAGAATCAATATCAACCATGTAGGTTGGCGTCTGATACTGTACCGGCAGACCAGTTTGCGACCTGTCCACGGTCGGCACATCCGAACTAGAAGAGTTACTTTTAGCTGCCAGTTTCTCCGGTTGGGTTTGAGGACTACACGCCGCAAAAACCAATGTAAGCAACAGCAGACCGCAATGCTTCGTTACCTGAATAATTGACTTCATTACTTAACCTCTCAAGACAATGGATAATATCCAAAACGGTTTATTATAAAAATTAGAGATTGCCCGCAGCCAATCTTCCCTTTATATACCTTTTCAAATCGGGCCTTAGCTGATAGCCAGACGACAGCAGAGACCTGTACTGATCAAGGGCGTTCTGCGAATCTCCCATCTTATCATAGATGCGTGCCTTTGAAAGTATAGTATCACGGGTCGCCCCATAATAATCATCATACTTCCTGAGCAGTCGCAGTGCGTTATCATACATCCTATTGTTCTCACTAAAGGCAGCAAAGCTGATCAAAGCCTCTTTAAGAGGCGGATTACCGCTCACGCTCTGAACAAAATACTCGGTCGCCTCACTATTCTGCATATTAGCTGAAGCAATGGCCGCATAAAGTGCTGCCCGGTAATTTTTGGGGTTTTTCTTCAAACTGCTTTTAGCATGGTGCAAGGCCTTGGCATTTAATTTTAATTCAACCAGATATAGAGTAGCTAGCCGATTGGATATTTTTGTGTTTTTGGGCCAGAGAACCAAAGCCTCCTCATATAATTCAGCCGCATCCTCATAATTTCCCCTACGCTCAGCATCCTTGGCTTTCTTGATAATCTGGGTAGCCATCATAACTTCCTTGGACTGCCTAGCCGTCTGCTTAACCACCAAGGTTTCCTTATCTGTTTCAATCTCAAGGTTATCAAGAGAAGTCCTTTCCGGCCAAGTAAATACCTTACCCTTGGGATAGATAACCAAGGTATTAAAGCGTTCCTCCTTCTTTAAGTCCGTTAAATTAAGGATTATATCCAGAGCAAAATCCCAAGGAACATCATCTAAAGAGAGGGTCAGGGTACCGGAGACAGATTCATCCACAATAATATTCAGACCTGAAATCTCCCTGAACAAACGAAAGACATTATGCAAATCAATCTTATAAAAATCAACGCTGATCCTCTCCTTCTTGAAACCGGACAAACCAAAACCATCCCGCTTGTCCTTAACCTTCTTCTTAACCCTGGAAGAACTGGCTTTACTTTTAAGCTCGGCAACAGAAGACTCTATCAACTCATCCAGAGTATCATCAACACTTCCTTCCCGCACTGCCCCCTGTTTACTCTTCTCAGGGGCAGACACACTAACCTTAATGCCGTCAACCGTCTGATCAATGGAAAAGTCAAATAACTCTTCGGTGGAAGAATCAAAGACCATTCTAACTCCCACATCGGTGGTTACAACGTGAATTTTGTCCAGAACACCGCCCACAGCATATTCAGTCTCCAAGCCGACCGCCTTGGCACCGGCAAAATCAACATACATCCGGGCTGGTGCAGTCCCCGTCCCCGGTATCTTGTTCGAGACCACATCATCAAGCCGGACATTGGTACTAATCAAGACCTCCGTCATATCACCAGCAGCCTGGACATTCAATCCCGTAATGGTTATTGCCGAATTCTCTCCCGACGAGGTCTCTGCCTGCAAATCAACCAAGGTAAAAACAAGCAGCAGAGCAAAAATGGCCGAATTAAGTTTAACGAACTTACTAAACATTTTCTATTCCTCTTCCTCTTTTTTTAATACCATGTCAACTCTGGTTTTAATTATCTTCTTGGCTCTGGTAACAGCAGTTTCCTCAATCATCACCCTGCTCGGATCAATTCCTATCACCAGCCCTCTCCTGCCAATTTTCATGCCGGTATTAAGAACATATCCCTTGCCGGTGGAATCCTCAACCATGGCGATATGCTCTCCCCCCGTCTGCATAATCGCCACCAAGGTAAGCTGTCCAGGCTCAAAAAGCTGCATCCCTACCAAAACCTCATCACTATCAACAATCTCGTTGGGATCAGCCACCTCTTTGGGCTTCAGGAAAGGCTCAAACGGATCAGGTCTTCCCTCCATCAAGTACTCAAAATCATACTCAACAGCATCCAGTTCTGCAGCCTTGATTTCATCAGGCCGCACATCTTCCTGCGGCTCGCTATTCTCCTCTGCAACCGCAAAGGCAGATATGAAAAAAAGCATCACGCCAAGAACCGCCAACAACCTTACATAACGCACTGTAATTCTTCGCCGTAAATTTTTCATGGGCCAATGTTCGTTATTTTTTATAAAAAACAGCCAAAAAACTATAAGTTAACCTGTCTATAAAACCAGAGTTAAAGCAAGACAACTACGCAAACTTTTTTCTTATGCAAACCCGCCCAAACTACTTAGCCCCCTCTGAGGGCAAAGGCTTGTTGGTAAATCTATAAGTTGTAAGATTACATGACGAATTTAACACCATCTCTCCCCGCTCCTTCTTAGGTGAACCCATTTGAATATTAGAGACCGTAACAATCCGGTTCAACTTGCTAACCTGATCCAGAAAATAACCTACATTATGATAAGGCCCCCTGACCCTGATATTTATGGGGAAATCAGCATAAAAATCCCTTTGGGTCTCTCCTCCAGGGGCGAAATATAAAAAGTCCAAACCAGCATTCTGACCAAGCGATGAAATATCCTTCAACAGTTGAGGAATATCCTTTTCCTTCGGCAGCATATCCGCTGTTTCCAAAAACTTTATTTCAGTCTCCTTAAACTCCTTCTGAAACTTCTCAATATTCTCTGCCTTCTTCTGGGCCTTAAGCACCTCCTGCTGTAAGCCATCCCGCTTTCCCTCAAGACTAGCAAGCTCCTCTGCCTTGGGTTTGAAAAAGAAAAAATAGAAAGCAACGACCGGAAGAATGATCAAGGCAACGCAGATGGCAACCTTTACCTTAGATTCCAGCGGAATATAACGCTCATCCAGAAACTTATCGTATTTACTTGGAGTTCTCATAACAATATTCTACCTGAATTCGTTTTCAGAAACAACACCTGTTACTATTTCGCAGCTTTCGGCTCTGAATCATCCTGCTTTTTTTTCACATTAGCCACGACACAGCTAAGGTCAAAAGCCTTAAGATTCTTTCCCGAAACCCCTTTCAAGGTTGACTGGCCTAAGGAAACATCCTTAACATAGTCAGAAGAAGATAGAGATCTCATATACTGAGAGATAGTCTCATTATCCATGGCAACCCCATTGAGCTTCAAGGATGAACCGCTTTGGCTAAGAGAGTTTAACCACACTCGGTTATTATCAATAGTCTTGGTTACTTCATCCAGCACATGAACGGTAAGAGACGCACTACTACGCAGATTATTGATAACATCTATTCTCCGGTTCAACTCCGTGATGTTTTTTTCGTACGCAGCTATCTTGTCAAGAGTAACCTGAAGTTTCTTCTTTTCACCTTCCAGTTCCGCTATAGACTCGTTCACAGAACTGATATCACTAAGCTGCCAGAGAGCCACAAAACCCAACAGCATCAATACACAAAACAAAACAAAGGCTCCACCTGCTATCTGGCTATTGGCCTTGGCACGCTTTTTTAGCTGCCGAATGGGCAAAAGGTTTATCTTAAGCATAATTGTTATACCTTTATAACTATTTTGTGCCTATATAGCAGACGGCCTGATTGCTATACCGGCTGCTATTGCCATTTCCGGGCCGACACTTTCAAGATAACTACGATCAACTTTCTTGCTGTTTGCTGCCATGTTTATAAACGGATCGAAGATGTCCACTTCAATCCCGGTCTCACTGGACAAAAAATCAGCAAGTCCGGCCACCTTGGCCCCTCCGCCACTCAAAATCAGCCTGCTCAATGGATTATCCGGTTGATTGGAGTGATAGAGATCGACAGCCTTCTTTATCTCCGACACCCATTTAGTGCATGAAGACAAAAATATTTCCTCAATCTGCTCCTGCTTCTCACCCGCCGGTACAGTTCCAAGTTTAAGAGCCTCAGCCTCCTCATAATCAATATCAAAGGCACTCTGAATTTGTTCGGTCAGCTTATGGCTACCAGCCACAATATCCCTCGCCACCACAGAAACACCGTTTAACAAGATATTTATGTTAATCTTGGAAGCACCTATATCTACCAAAGCAACATTTTCATCCCTTACGCCGGTGCATTCATAAGTGTTTTCCAGGGCAAACCCGTCTATATCCACAAGCACAGGCTTGAGTTTAATGCCTTCCAGCATATCAAGATAACCGTCCACCACCTCTTTCTTTGCTGCCACCAACATAACATCAGTCCTTGCCAGTTCGGGGGTATTGGTTTTCAAATCCTGAAAATCAAGATATACATCTTGGAGTTCAAAAGGTATATACTGCTCGGCCTCCGACATGATGTAGGATTCCAGTTCATCCTCTTCCATGACCTCCAAGTTGACCTTCTTCACAATTACAGAATAACCGGAAATGGAGAAACCTACCTTTTTATTCTTGATCTTCAAATTTTTCATCAGGGTGGAAATGACCTTAGCCACAGCCTTGGGGTCATTTAAGTTGCCGTCCTCCACTGCACCCTCCGGTAAGGCAGCACTGCCAAGATTAACAACTCCGTAACCCTTGTCAGTCCGGTTAAGCTGGCAAATCTTGACCGCATGTGAACCTATATCAAGTCCCACTACCAAGTCATTTTTTGAAAAGGGCAAATTAAATTTCATAAGCACCTTACAGAATTAAATTTTTAGTCGAACAAAACAAACTCAGCAACTAACCTGCATTTAAGACATAAAACAAAATGTCTGTCAAGAAAAAATAAAAAAAACTTTTTTCCCATAACCGCCTGTTAAGCAAAAACCATGCTTATCTCCACAATATGTTGATGCTCCGCCAGTAAAAATATTATATTTGGTGTATCTCACATGAAAAGACAATACAAAATAATCGGTTACGATATTTTTTGCTCAACGCTTGTCATTGCGGAAAATTTGCATTAGGAAGGGATGGGAAAATGGTGCCGGGCATCAGGCTGACAGAGTTACCAATGAAGTTTTAACCTACACAAGGTGCAAACCGTGGAAAAAGAGAATACCAAAGGAGTTTTTAGGGAATATGCTGAATCCATATTTATTGCTGTTATCTTGGCACTTTTCATTCGCACCTTTATCGTGCAGGCCTTCAAGATCCCGTCCGAATCCATGGTACCCACCCTGCTAGTCGGCGATCATCTGCTGGTCAACAAGTTTATTTACGGGATAAAAATTCCGGTCAAGGGTACCATGCTTATTCCGATCAGCAAACCCAAGCAGTACGACATCATAGTTTTCCGCTATCCCAATAACCCGAAAATTGATTATATCAAAAGGGTTATTGCCGTTCCTGGCGACCGGGTTGAAATAATAAATCGGGTTGTCTATGTAAACGGAAAAGAAATTGCTGATCCTGCGGCAAATTTTGTCACTGAAAGCCCCATGCCCAAAGGGACGATTGATCCCAGAAACAGGGTTTTTGAAGACCGGGGAAACAAGGATAATTTCGGCCCGCTGCAGGTACCGGAGGGAAAATGGTTTGTTATGGGAGATAATCGGGACCGAAGTGCAGACAGCAGGTTTTGGGGCTTTGTCGGCGAAGACAAGATTCTGGGCAAGGCCATGATTATTTATTGGTCGTGGGATATTGATAAGCCTTTGTTTTCACTGGATAGACTGTCTTCCATCCAGTTTGGCAGAATCGGCAATATCATCCGCTAGCATCAAAAGTCAGTCAGGCCGGAGTTATTAGAGATGGTGAAAAAAGACTACATCTTTAATCACAAACATATTTTCGGCATGGAGCAGCTATCGCCCGGAGATATTTTGTACATTCTGGAGGCGGCCAAATCCTTCAGGGAAATATCTGCCAGATCCATAAAAAAAGTTCCAACCCTGCGCGGCAAAACGGTGATCAACCTTTTCTTTGAGCCTTCGACCAGAACCAGATTGTCCTTTGAAATTGCCGCCAAAAGAATGGGGGCGGACACCTTTAACGTGCCGGTATCAACCAGTTCCACCCAAAAGGGAGAGACCCTAGTTGACACGGTAAAAAATATCCAGGCCATGAACCCGGATATCATCGTCATCAGGCATTCCAGTTCGGGGGTGCCGCAGCTTGTTGCCAGACATGTCCGGGCATCGGTAATAAATGCAGGCGATGGTGCCCACGAGCACCCAAGCCAGAGTCTGCTTGATATTATGACGATCATGGAGCATAAAAAAAATATCCAGGGACTTAGAATTGCCATAATAGGTGATATAAGCCACAGCCGGGTGGCGAGGTCTGACATTTTAGGTTTTACCAGGCTTGGCGGCAAGGTCTTTCTGGCCGGCCCTGCCCCTTTCATTCCGCCCGGAATCGAGACCATGGGAGCAAAGGTTTGTGCAGATGTCAGAGAGGCCGTGGAAGGTGCCGATGTGGTCATGGCCCTCAGGATACAAAAAGAGCGGCAAAATGATCCGCTTATCCCGTCTCTCAGGGAATATGCCATATATTACGGGGTAAACAATGAGCTGCTGAAACGGGCTGCCGCTGATGTGCTGGTCATGCATCCCGGCCCGGTCAATCTGGGCGTGGAGATGAATCCTGATGTGGCGGACGGCAAGCGGTCGGTCATCCTGGAACAGGTTACCAACGGAGTTGCGGTGAGAATGGCCCTGCTTTATCTGGTCATGGGCTGCAGGGAAGCCGGATGAGGAGCTTATGGATGAAATAATCGTTTTGCAAAATGGCAGGGTTATCGACCCGGCCAGCGGGGTTGACAGCACCTGCGACCTGCTGATTAAAAACGGGGTGCTGGCAAGACCGGAGGCGGGGCTGCCAGCCGGATCAAGATATATTGAACTTGGCGGGTTATGGGTTGTCCCCGGCCTTATTGACCTGCATGTCCATCTGCGGGAGCCGGGTCAGGAATACAAGGAAACCGTGGCAAGCGGCAGCAGGGCAGCGGCGGCGGGCGGAATTACTGCGGTTGCCTGTATGCCGAATACCATGCCGGTAAATGACTGCGGCCCGGTAACCAGATTTATCTGTGAAAAGGCCGCCTCCTGCGATGCCAGGGTCTATCCGGTCGGGGCGGTAAGTACCGCCAGCAAAGGCAGGGAACTGGCTGATTACGCCGAAATGAAAGCCGCCGGCGTAGTAGCCCTGACCGATGACGGCCTGCCCGTTACCAATAGTCAGCTTATGCGCCGGGCAATGGAGTATGCCAAAAGCTGCGGCCTGTTTATCATGTCCCATGCAGAAGAACTTTCGCTGGCTGGAAACGGGTGCATGAATGAAGGTGCACTTTCAACCAGAATGGGACTTACGGGAGTCCCAAATGCAGCCGAGGCAGTCATGGTGTATCGTGATATTGCCTTGGCCGAACTGACTGGCTGCCACGTGCATTTCTGCCATATCAGTACCAAAGAATCCCTGGAGCTGATTCGGGCGGCCAAGGCCAGAGGGGCGGCGGTCAGTGCCGAGACGGCTCCGCATTATTTTACCTTGACCGAAAAGGCGGTTGAGGGCTACAACACCAGAGCAAAAATGAATCCGCCCCTGCGTTCGGAGCGTGATCGGCAGGCGGTAATAACCGCCCTGCAGGACGGCACTCTGGATGCAATTGCAACGGATCATGCTCCCCACTCAGAGCTTGAAAAAAATCTTGAGTTTGATCAGGCCGCCAACGGTATCATTGGTCTTGAGACCTCCCTGCCGCTCGGCCTCTCGCTGGTACATGACCGCCTTCTGGAACCTGCCGAACTTATCCGGCTGATGAGTGTCAATCCGGCAAAACTGCTGGGGGTTGAGGGCGGCAGTCTTGCTCCGGGCAGGCCGGCCGATATTACCGTCATCGACCCTGACAGGGAATTCGTGTTCAGGGAGGAAAACATTGTCTCCAAAGGAAAAAACTCTCCATTTTTGGGCTGGAAATTAAAGGGCAAGGCAGTGATGACCATCCTTGGCGGCCGTATTGTTCACGATGAAATTGGTTTATAGCTGCAAGGCGACTGGAGAGGCTCCCACTCACTCTCACGCGAACCACTTGTTTCAAGTGTCCTACGGCCGGGAGATTCACCGTGTTTCAGCCGCCGGAAAGTAAAATACCCCGCTTCATAGTGCTGTCAAGAAAAATACGCTGCCGTATATTTGCACCTAATGAGCCTAAATATTAGCAGGGCCAGAAGCAACAGACGTAAAGGAAAAGGGCAATTTTTTCACTATTTCAATCTGTTCCGGCCTGACCATCGCCTGATAGACCAGTATTTCAACTCCCTTATGGTGTACATTCTCCAAAGTTTCTGCATATTTTGGGTCAATTTGTCCGGCCGGTTTGAAACAGTCCGCATCACCTCTCTGCACCAGAAAAAAGATTACTCCCCGGTGGCCTTCCTCGACAAGCCTTGCCAATTCAAACAGATGCCTTGTCCCTCTGGCGGTTACCGCATCGGGAAACATGGCGGTATTATTTTCGGCCAGCGAGCAGCTTTTTACCTCTACAAAAGTCTTTCCTGACCCATTTTCAAGCAGGATATCCAGCCTGCTTCCGGGAGATGTCTTCACCTCCTGCCTGATACCGTCAAACGGCAGCAGTTCGGGGATACCTCCCTTTTTTATCCCTTCCACCACCAGTTTATTGGCAAGCAAGGGGTTGACCCCAATCCAGCCGTTATTTTCATATATCATTTCAAGGGTATGCCGGTATTTTCTGCCGGGATTATCCGAGATGGAAAGGCAAACCTTGCTGCCCGGAGTAGAGCAGCCGCGCATTGAGCCGGAGTTTGGGCAGTGTACGGTTATCAGTTCACCGTTTTCCAGACAGATGTCCGCCAGAAATCGTTTGTATCTTTTGATCAGAGTGCCGGGTAATAATTCTTTTGGAAAATACATAGCCAGTCATAGAGAACGGGTTAAATTTATCTTGCAGTTCAAATGTGCAAATGCTAGAAGAACTTCGGGCTTTCGAGGCAGTCGGCCTCCATCAAATCAGCAAGCATTCATATTACCATACAGGAGAATGATTACCATGAAATTGGGTATAAACGGGTTGGGAAGGATTGGAAAGCTGTCGCTATGGCACCATGTCTCCCGAAAACATTTTTCAGCCTTGGTTGTAAATATTGGGCGCGAGGTTGGGCAAAGCCTTGATAATCTTGCCGCCTCAATCGAAAGTGATTCCACTTATGGCAGGCTGGGTGCCTATCTGCACGGCCACAAATGCGAGCGGGTTATAACCGAAATTAACGAGGAAAAAGGCACCATGCTGGTGGACGGCTGTCCTGTGCAGATCTTACGCCGGGACAGAAATCCCAAAGACATTTCCTGGCAGGAAAACGGCGTGCAGCTAGTAGTTGACACCACTGGCGTTTTCACCGACCCGACTACCGAGGTAAATGCTACAAAAGGTGCCTTGAGAGGGCATATCCAGGCCGGTGCCGAGAAGGTTATCCTGTCGGCTCCGTTCAAAATCAAATCCAGAGGGCTTGACATGCCGGGTGATGCAGTTACCGCAGTGATGGGCATAAATGACGAGGTTTACGACCCGTCCCGCCACACCGTCATTTCGGCGGCATCATGCACCACCACCTGTTTGTCCTATATGATTAAGCCGCTTATGGAAACCATCGGAGCCAGGAATTTTCTGAGTGCCTCAATGGTTACTGTACACGCCGCCACCGGCAGCCAGCAGGTGCTTGACCGTCTGCCCGGTGCAGGTGCAGCCGATCTTAGGAAAAACCGGTCCATCATGAACAATATCATCCTGACCACCACCGGTGCCGCAAGAGCCCTGTCGCTGGTCATCCCGGAAATGGCATCCATTGGCTTTCTGGCCGAGTCGGTGAGGGTGCCGACTTCCGCCGGTTCCCTGATAATCCTCTCCCTAAACTTGCAGGATGATAACGAGCATCCGGTCAACCGTGAGCAAATCAACTCTATTTATCGGGAATTTGCCCAGGAATCCAGTTACCTGAAGTTTAGCGACCGGCAGAATGTATCTTCCGATATAATCGGTGTACCTAAGGCTGCCGCGGTCATTGAAGGGACAGAGACCCACACCAGAACTGCATCCCTGCAAGTCAATCTGGATCTGCTAAAAGCCGCCGGAGTGTCGGTAACCGGAGGGAATAAAACCTTGAAGGTGCCGGTAACCCAGGCAGTAATTTATGGCTGGTATGATAATGAACTTGGCAGTTATACCAATATGCTGGGTGATCTAACCGTAAAAATTGCCGATACCATGGTTTAGGGCGTTGCACAGCGTTTTGGATAAGTTGTGCATTACCCCGTTAAGGCTGGAGGATCTGGAAGCCGTAGCCTGGATAGAGGCTACATCGCCATCCCCGTGGAATTTAATGCAAGTTAAGGCAGAATTTCAAAATACTGACAGTATTCAGCTAGCCGCATATCTGGCCGGTAAGCTGGTTGGCTGGTGCTGCGGCCGAGTGGCGACGGGTGAGGCTGAACTGCTCAAGATTGCGGTAGGCCCGTTATATCGGCAAAAAGGCATTGCATCCCGACTGCTTGCAAGACTGGAACGCAGACTGGCCTGTCTGGGGGCAGCCGCAGTATTTCTTGAGGTGCGATCCCAGAACACCGCCGCCCTCAACCTTTATTTGCAAACTGGTTACCTCAGGGTTGGCTGCAGAAAAAAATACTATTTTATGCCGGAAGATGATGCCGTAATCCTTAGGAAAAATCTTCTTTATCCTGAAACTTGGGAGAACAAGTTATGAAAACAATTAACAACCTTGATTTGCAGGGGAAAAGGGTTTTAATCCGGGTTGATTTTAATGTCCCCATGAACGAACACGGTCAGATCACCGATGATATCAGGATGCAGATGGCCCTGCCGACCCTGCAATACGTTCTGAGCAAAGGGGGTCGGCCTGTGATTTGCTCCCATCTGGGCAGACCCAAGGGGGAGCAAGCAGAGAAGTTTAGCCTGAAACCGGTGGCAAATCATCTGGCGAAACTGCTTGATTGTCCGGTCAATCTGGCACCAGACTGCATAGGCAACGAAGCACTGGAAATGTCGCAAAATCTTGCTAAGGGAGAGGTGCTGCTGCTTGAAAATTTGCGTTTTCATAAGGAGGAAACCAGCAATGAACCCAGGTTTTCCAAAGAACTGGCACAACTGGGAGATATTTACATAAATGATGCCTTTGCTGTATCGCACCGGGAACATGCCTCGGTGGTCGGAACCGCCAGATTGTTTAAGGACAAGGCACCGGGTTTTCTGTTGCAGACCGAGCTTGATAATTTTCACAAATCCCTGGACAGGCCGTTGCGGCCGCTGGTGGCTCTGGTGGGCGGGGCCAAGGTAAGCTCCAAGCTGGGGGCCTTGCAAAATATGCTTGGCAAGGTGGACAGCATGATAATCGGCGGGGCCATGGCCAACACCTTTTTGAAAGGTATGGGCGTAGATGTCGGCGGCTCCCTGGTGGAGGATGAACTTCTTGACACAGCACGGAAGTTTATGGACATTGCCGAGGAAAAAGGAGTGAAGATTTATCTGCCGGTTGATTTTGTGGCGGCAGATAGGTTTGCCGCCGATGCTGTAACCAAGAATGTAACCTTTCGGGACATTCCGGAGGGCTGGCTGGCCCTTGATATTGGCCCGGCCTCAACCATTTACTTTCAGGAGGCACTGGCCGGGGCAAAAACCATCGTCTGGAACGGCCCCATGGGTGCCTTTGAGATGGATGCCTTTGCCAGGGGAACCATGTCCATCTGCCATGCGGTGGCAAGCTCGCACGCCTTTTCCATAACCGGCGGCGGCGACTCGAATGCTGCGGTGAAAAAGGCTGGCGAGGCCGGAAATATTTCATATATGTCAACTGGCGGCGGAGCTTTTCTTCACCTGATGGAGGGCAAGACCCTGCCCGGTGTCGACGCTCTGTCCTGATTATCAACAAGGAGGTTTTTATGACCAGAAGAGCAATGATGGCTGGTAACTGGAAAATGCACATGAATGCGGCGGACGGCTGCAAACTGGCGGCGGCCGTGGCAGAATCTGCAAAAAATGCGGCAGACCGGGATGTTTTGATTGCTCCGCCCTATACCATTTTAAGCAAGGTTGCCGAGGTATTAGAAGGCTCGGCGGTTATTTTGGCTTCGCAAAATATCTGCTGGGAGGAAAAGGGAGCCTATACGGGGGAGATTTCACCTGCCATGCTGAAGGAGGCAGGCGGCAGTGCCGCCATCATCGGCCATTCTGAACGGCGGCATATCTTTGGTGAAAGTGATGAGCTTATCAACACCAGAATAAAAGGTGCCTTGCATCATGGCCTTATGGCTATTTTGTGCGTTGGGGAAACGCTGGAGGAAAGGGAAACTGGCAAAACCATGGAGGTGCTTGAACAGCAGGTGCGGACTGGTTTGGCCGGAGTTGATTTGGAAGCAATGGAAAAAGTGGTGATTGCCTATGAACCTGTCTGGGCAATTGGCACCGGGAAAACGGCAGGCAGCGGACAGGCACAGGAGGCACATAAATTTATCCGGCAGTTAATTGAAAAAATGTTTGAAAAAAAGATTGCCGAAGCAACAAGGATACTGTATGGTGGTTCGGTTAAGCCAACGAACGTTGATGAACTTATGGCACAACCTGATGTTGATGGTGCCTTGGTCGGGGGGGCTGCTCTTGACTCTGAGTCCTTTGACCGGATTATAAATTTCAGGTGAGATTTCTGAATGGAAAATCTTTTACTTATACTTCATGTTGTGGTCTGCTTTCTTCTGATTGCTATTGTGCTGCTTCAGCACGGTAAGGGAGCGGATGTTGGTGCAACCTTTGGCGGTTCCAGCCAGTCCTTGTTCGGCTCGGAAGGACCAGTACCGCTGCTTAATAAAATTACCACCGGGGTTGCTATAATATTTATGCTTACCTCGGTTACTCTTGCGTATTTGTCTTCCCAGGCCAGTAAATCCACGGTTATGGCAAGTGTCGCCGAAGAACTTCCTGCAACTGCGGAAAACCAGTCTCAGGTGGTTGCTCCGGCTAAGGTGCAAGTAGAAGAGGAAAAACGGGAAGGAGAAGATACGGAATAAAAACCTTATGTGTGCCGAAGTGGTGGAATTGGTAGACACGCTGTGTTGAGGGCGCAGTGGGCTACGCTCGTGCCGGTTCGACTCCGGCCTTCGGCACCATTTATCATAATTTTATCTATAATTTCAATATATTAGCTTACAATAAATTTTCTCGTAAGCAATTTCTTGCACATTATTTGCACATCTTTTGCACAATTCGTGTGTCTTCAACTTCAAAACGAGGACACCATGAAAACAAAATATCTGCTTCAATGTCCAAGAACCAACCGCTTCTATTTTCGCATCATTGTTCCAAAATCTCTTCGCAGCAAATACGGCAAAAGAGAAATACGCCGTTCACTTCATACGACCGACTTGACAACCGCTCAACATCAAGCAATCAACTGGGGTCATAAGTTCAAAACTCTTTTCATCGAAGAAAAAATATCAACCGAATTCCAAATATTTTATAAATCGAACATCCAAACAAACATCCAAGCTACTTCAAATGATGAACCAATCTATCCACTGTTATCAGAAGCTATTGAATCGTATTGTAAAGAAAAAATAGCTAAAAACGCATGGACGGCCAATTCTCAAAAAGAGTTTGAGTCAATTTTTATAAAATCGCTCAAATTCTTAAAAGATAAAAAAATCGACCAATATAACCGAGATCATGCAATCGATTTTCTAAATTCATTAAAAAGACGAAATTTGAAGCAACAAACAATCGCTAAAAATCTCAATACAATTTCATCTCTTTTTAATTGGCTTCAATTGTCATATGACATAAAAAATCCATTTACTGGACTTACGCCAAAACAGAAAATAAATGTTTCAAAAGAGCGAGAGCCATATACAAACGATGAATTAAAATCTCTGTTCGAAAACTATCCAATCGACCATAAAAGGCCATCAAGATATTGGATTCCGCATATTATGCTTTTTAGCGGTATGAGGCCATCCGAAATTGCACAATTGACCAAAAACAATATCATCGCTATCGATAATATTTTTTGTTTTCAATTGACATCCGAAATGAATCTAAAGACCGTTAATGCTCAACGCATAATTCCGATTCATGCCAAGCTAATCAAGCTCGGTCTTCTTGAATTTATAAATTCACAAAAAGAGAATCGCATCTTCAATGAATTAAATCCAGAAAGAGCCAAACCAGCCGGAGCCGTTTCATCATATTGGAATACAACACATACTAAAAACATCAAAAAGAACAAAGAGTATAAAAAATCTCTCTATTCATTACGCCATAATGTTGTAACGGCTCTAAGAAATACTGGCATAAAAGAAACATTTGCTTCCGAGTTAGTTGGTCATCAGAAAGGAACAAACATCACATTTCAAAGGTACGCTTCATCAAACCAAATAAAACCGCTAAAAGAAGCAATAGAATCGATTAGCTGGCCTTTCATTGAATTTTCATTATATTTCAGAGATAAGTAGCCTCGAAGCTCAATAACTTCTCGCTATCTGGGGACATTGACAAAAAAAAATGTCCAGCCATATGGAGTGACAAGCTCCGACTGGACATAAAGAACAGATACGAGGACAGATATGAAGAAGCTCAGTAAATCTCCGAAAAAAAGTAAAAAAAATCTTAA